>Oklahoma_p1__coassemble_93_pt1 | contig 76369 bp, 82 predicted proteins | sample Oklahoma_p1__metabat2_high_PE_001 | metagenome-assembled genome bin Oklahoma_p1
CCCCCTTGTGTATCCCCCACCCCGACAACGCTTTCAAGGTTGTGCTTCGCACTTTCATTGATTTTTATTGTGGCAAAGTCGTGCTTTGCCACCGCAAAATTTGCAAAAAAATCTAGCTTAGATTCTAGCTCTTGTATAGAATCTAGCAAGGAAGCGATGAAGTCTCTACTGCCCCCCCCTCACTAGAATCTACAATGCCACATTTGACTAAAATAGCTTTTATCAATTCTTGGTATTTTTCTATGCTCATTCTTATGGTGTTATACTGCTCTTCTACTTTTTTCACATTCTTCTACGATTTGGGTTTGGATTTTTATATCTGGTTTTGGGATTTTTAAGCGTTTGTATAGATTCATATCCAAGTTTCTTATACCGCTCATTCCCCCTTGCATTGCAAAAGTTATGCCTTGCTGATAGATATAATGCAATACTAAATGCAAGAAAAAGGGATTAATATCATCTCGCGTAACTCTTAGTCTTGTTGTAAAATTTGAAAAAGAATAAGGCTCATTTGTTTGAAAGGTAAAAATAACAACCCTGCCTACTGCTTGAGTGCTACTTCCACCTGATTTTTCTATGATGATGTCGCCATATTCTAGTTTTCTTTTTTCAAATTGACTTTTTTCAACTTCAAGTTCTGGGTATTCAGAATCTAGCTTTAAAGTGCCTTTTAATGAAAAATTTGTATTTCTAATGACCTTTGCTTTTATAAAGGGAGGTTTTTTGCCTGTCCATAAACCACCTATAAATTCTCCACATTCTGCAAGTGCAATTTGCTCAATATCACTTTTCCACAAAGATATAATTTTGACTTTTTGTGTTGGCTTGATTCTTTTCCTAAAATCCACTTCATCAAAATCTAGCATATCAATAAGGCGTTTTTGTTTGATATAAGATTCTAATTCTTGTTGAGCTTCTTGCTCTTTTGTTATGTCTTTTTGAAAGTGATTGTCTAAGGATTTTACATCAAGTTTATTTAAATATTCTTGCATAATGTAAAAGCTAATTTTAGAGCTATCAAAACGATTTTTAGGATTATAAAGAGGGGTTAGAATTTCGCTTATAGCATTTATGCCTGAAGTGGTAATGTATTGTATGCCCTCTTTGCCTTTGGAGCTACTCCAAGCATAGCCTAGAAATTTCTTTTGCTCTTTGGTATCGCTTGGGGCTTTGATGATGAGCGGGGTAGAATCTAAAGAGTAGCAAAAGTATAAAAACTTCTGCGCTTCAAGCTCTCTTATAAACTCTTGCTTACTTTGGCTTGGGGTGAAAGGATTTGCCGCTTTGTGTTTGGTGCTTTTTTTATTGTATTCGTCTTTTTCTTTTTGGATTAAAGCATTGTAGGCATTTGTGTATTCTTTAAAAAGCTCGTTTTGATAGAGTGTAGAATCTTCTTGCAAATTTAGCTCTAAAAGGGCTAAAAACTCATCTCTATCATACGCTCTAAAGGCGCAATAGGAGTGTATGAGTGGTAAAAATGTATTTGAATCTTCCTTCAAATAGGCTATGTCATTTTGCAAAATGTGGGCGCAAAAATCCTCATAATCGTTATTTTGCGTAGTTTGCGCTCGTGTGTTTTTCTGCTTACGCAGGGCAAAAAGCACGATTGGGCTGGTATTTGTTTTAAAAAATGTTGCTGAACCTAACTCACAGATAGCAATAATATAAAAATCGCGTAATAAAATTTCTCTTGTTGGTTTATTAAGTGGGATACCTTTATCGTTTTCTAATATGGTATTTGGCAGGACAAGGGATAAAAGTCCATTGCTTTGCAGGGCTTTACTTGCTTTTTCAATAAAAAAACATTGTATTGTGTCATTTGATTCTATATTAAGATTATCATTAAAAAGCTCATAGGATCTTCTTGTCTCATCGCTTAGCACATTTAAAAAGCCATCTACGGAATAAGGGGGATTTGAAATAAGCACATTAAAGCTAGAATCTTCTATGCCGCATTCAAGTGAGTCGTTGGCTAGAATTTCCATCTTGGTTTGGTGCATAAAGGAGGCGATTTTGGCGATTTTGGCTAGGCGGGGGTCTTTGTCTTGACCTAGGAATTTGGCTTTTTGATAGGGCTTGTTGATTTCGGCGTATTGGGTGAGAAAATGCCCCGCCCCGCAAGAGAAATCTAGCACTTTAGAATCTTTTAGCACGGGCAGGGAGTGGATAATGAAATTAACTAATGGCACAGGGGTGAAATACTGCCCCTCTTGCTGGGGCATATCGTGGATATAGCTTTCAAAATAATCGCCTAAGATATTAGAATCTGCGTTTTTTGTGAAAGCGGTGTCCTCTAGCTTTAGCACTATGGGTAGAAGAATCTTAAAATTTTTATAAAAAAGCTCTTTGTTATAGACTTCTATAAAATTAAAATCGCCATTAGAAAAATATTTTAATCGCGTAAAAATCTCGTATATGGCTTTTCTAGGACTTATGGCTTTAATACTTGCACCGAAAGCTTTGTCAATATCATTTTTAGAAACATAAGTAATCTTTTGCTTTAAATATTTTTCCATTCCTGTTTTGTAGAGCTTTTGGAGTCTATCGACTAAATCAAAGGCAGAATCTTGCATATTGCCACGCCAGCTAAACTGCAAATCATTTGTGTTTTCTAGCTCATCGGTGATTTTACAAAGAAAAAGATTCATTAGCCCATTTAGTGCTAACGACCTATCGCCCACTGCATTTGCTCGTAAAATTGTCGCCCATTCGTGTCGCTTTTTTTGGATTTCGCTTTGGCTCATAGGCTTTAGATTTTCTAGCTTGGGCTTGAGCTTGGTGATATTATAAATGGCAATTTCATCTTCAAAAATTCCGCTTTTTTCAACTTCTTTGGCATAAATGTCGCTCCATACTTTGAAGACTTCTTTATTGGAATTAGCGTCTTTGTAGCCTTGCTTTTTGTTTTGCGCTAAGAACTCTTCATTATCCTGCATATTGATGATGTATTTTGGTATGTTATGGCTTTAGATTCTTGGGTGGATTCTAGGTCGCTGGTGTAAAGGCATAGGAATTTTGTAGCTTTTTCTTGCTGAAAATAGCTAAAAAGCTGCCCGCCATCAATTTGCATTCGCGCGTATTCTTTGTCAAATTCGCTTTTAGTTTTGCTATTTTCCCCTGCGGTTTTGCATTCTATAATGAGATAAGTTTCATTTTGGTTATCACGCACTAAAATATCCGCTTTTCCGCCTTTTAGCTCTCCACCTACTCGCCATCTTGGCTCTAGCTCTAAAGATTCTGCTTTATAGCCTTTTTCTAATAATCTATGCACACATTCAAACACGACAAAATTTTCAGGGTGAGAAAAATTTGAAGTCGTGGTGTCGTGTTTCTTTATGCCTTGTGGATAAATAAGCCTTTGGTTTGTAAAATCCACTTGCATTATGTAGGAGTTTATGGTCTTTGTGTAGATATTTGTATTTTTAGAATCTAGCTTGTTAGATTCTATTGTTTTAGATTCTATCTTTTGAGATTTTTGACTTTTAGAATCTATACTTTTAGATTCTAGCTTTTTGCCCCCCCTAGAGAGAGCTTCAAAGCCTAGAATCTCTAGCACTTCTTTTAGATTTTCTTTAGTAATCATTACTTACCTTTCCCCACAGCCTAAAAAGTATAGGCTAAATGAGTGTTACCATTGGGAAAATTGTGGGGTATTTTTTAGTCTTTTTAAACATTAGTTTTCTTAGGGCATTTCTTAATTCATTTTCCATTGCTTTTTGGCTGTTATAAAGCTCTTTTTTACAATTTTTACTAAAGAGTGTGAAAAACTCTTCAATTTCTTTGTTAAAAGCTTGTGTTTCTTTGTTTGCAATAATTCCCATTGTTTGGATGCGTGGTTTGCCAATTATAGAATTTTTCTCTTTGTTAAAATCTACAGAAATAATTAAGATTCCATTTTCTGCTAAGTCTTGTCGCTCTAAAATCACATCATTGGCAATCGCAGTATTGACTTGATTGTCGATATAAGTTTTGCCTGTTTTTACACTTCTTACTTTGCGTAAATAGTTATGTGCAATTTCCATTTGATCGCCATCTTCCATTAGATAAATATTGCGTTCATCAACACCACAAGAAACCGCTGTTTCTTTGTGTTTTAAGATATGATTGTATTCTCCGTGAACTGGCAAGAAAAATTTAGGCTTCACAAGGCGAAGCATTAGCTTTTGCTCCTCTTGAGCGGCGTGTCCGCTTGTGTGAATTTCACTAAAGTCTTGGTAATATACTTTTGCCCCTGCTTTGTTTAAGAAGTTTAAAATGTTAGACACAGAACCTTCATTGCCCGGAATTGCTTTTGCTGAAAGGATTATGGTATCAGTTGGTTTAATTTTAATGTGGCGATGTTCATCTGTCGCCATACGATAGAGAGCACTCATTGTTTCCCCTTGTGAGCCTGTGGTAACAATTAACACCTCTTCATCTCCATATTTTGCCACTTCGTGCGCTTCAATAAAAATATTTTGTGGAAGCTCAATATAGCCTAAAGTTCTAGCAATTTCTAGGTTTTTTTCCATTGAACGCCCAATAACCGCGACTTTGCGATTATATTTAATGCCGTGTTGGATCGCCTGATACACGCGGTGAATATTAGAGCTAAAGGTGCTCATAATTACGCGTCCCTTAGCGCGTGAAAAAAGTAAATCAAAAGCTGGTCCAACGCTTGCTTCACTTGGAGTGTAACCGGGTTTATGAGAGTTTGTAGAATCACTAAGAAGCAATAAAACGCCTTGTTCGCCATAATGCGCAATTCTATTTAAGTCAGTAGGATAGCCATCAATTGGTGTGTGGTCGATTTTAAAATCACCTGTGTGGAAAATCAGCCCCGCTTCTGTTTTAATCGCTAAAGCACTAGAATCCACAATAGAATGTGTGATGTGAATCCATTCAATTTCAAACTCGCCAATTCTCATAGGCTTGCGCTTTTCTACTGCGCGGAATAGGGAGCGAAATTTTTTAAGTCCGTGTTCATCAAATTTAGAGCCTATAAGTCCTAGAGGCAAAGCTGTGCCATAGATTGGGAATTGGTATTTTTTAAACAAATAGGGCATTGCACCGATATGATCTTCGTGGGCGTGCGTGATAATAATGCCCACAATCTTATCTTTAATCACTTCTAAATAACTAAAATCTGGCACTAAAATATCCACGCCGTGCATACTCTCATCTGGGAAGCTCATTCCTGCATCAATGATGATTGCGGAGTTTTGTGTTTCAATAATAGTCATATTACCGCCAATTTCCCCTAAGCCACCAATTGGCGTGATACGCACCTTTGCATTGGGGTTAAACTCAATCTTAGAGTGCGGAGCAAGCGCGTCTTCGTGGATTTTTGCATTAAGCTCTACGGCTTTTCTAAGTTCAAGGTTAGAAGCCTGTGTAGTTGAGCTTGCAAAGTTTTTATTGTATTGCTTTGGGCGATTTTCACGCGTATTTGTGTTGTTTTTATCTGTATCTTTTTTGAAACGCGGATTATAGCGGTTACGATTTTGTGGCTTTTGCCCGCTTTCGCCTTCTTTTGTGGAATCTGTCTTTTGTGATTCCATTCTGTCTTTGCGTGGTCTGAAACGACGCTTGTTTGGTTCGCGATTTTCTTTGTTTGGTTGTATGTTTGGGTTAGTTTGTTCTTCCATATTTCCGCCTTTTATAAAATTTTCAAAAGTCGGTGATAGTCTTGGGTATCAATCTCGTGAGGTCGTTTGCTAGGGGCAATCTGTAAGGATTCTAAAGCGTCCAAAATAGCTTGTTTTGGATAGGCTTTGCTTAGATTATTTAGAATTGTTTTCCTAGGTGCGCTAAAGGCAACTTTAAGTAAAGATTCTAAATGCTCTAAGTCCTTAAAACTAGGTGGATTTGCTATTTTTTGGAGCAAAAACACCGATGAGATAACCTTAGGTTGTGGCACAAAGGCAGTAGGTGGCACATCAAAGAGCAGTGTTGCCATTCCCACACTTTGTGCTAACACGCTTAATGCGCTAAAGTTACTTTCTCCACATTGTGCGCAAAATTTTTGCGCAACTTCTTTTTGTGTCATCACGACACAGCCTGTTGATAGGGGGTCTTTGATGGTTTTTATCACAAGTAAAGTTGCAATATAATAGGGTAAATTTGCCACAAGAAAGTAAGCTTGTTTGCGCAAACTCTCACCCTTCCAAATCTCTAATACATCACCTATCTCAAGGTTTAAATGCCCAAATTCTAATGCGCTTTTAAAACGCTCTTGCAAATAAGGAACAAGTTCCTTATCGACTTCATAAGCAGTGATATTCCCTAAGCTTAGTAGCTTATTTGTTAGATCACCTAAGCCAGCCCCAATTTCTATAAGTTCAATGTTTTTCTCTATTTTGGGAATGGATTGGATAATCGCATTTAAAATATTTTCATTGTTTAAGAAGTTTTGCCCAAAATGTTTTTTTGCTAAAATTTGTTTTGTTTTTATGGCAGCATCCTTAAAAATTCTGAAATTGTAACACAAAATTATTAAAGAATTAGCATTTTTGGATAAATCCACTTGGTGAAATACAGATTTTCACACGCTCCCCACTTTTATTAAAAAGTTCTAAAAACACAACTCCATTTGGAATTGTGGGCTTTTCATAAGGTTTTTTGCAGAGCAAAAATCCTTTTTCATCAAACAAAATTCTAGCCTCATTGCCCTCTCCACAACCTCCACTAAGTTTCACATTTTGGATTCCATAGCGTTGTGTGATAGCTAAATTGCCATTTCTCAAAGGGTTTGCAAATTTAGAATTATCGCTATTATAGACATTTAAATATCTGTTATCTAGCAAATCTCTAGCAATTTCTTGCCTATCGCGTGGGCGGTCATCAAAGTTTTTTGTGCGGACAGATCGCGCAGAATCACTAAAAATATAATACGCATAGCCAATATCTTGCAGGGGGGAAAATTGCATTCTCCATAGGCTCTCATTCCAGCGTGTGCGTTCTTGCTTGCAATTATCGCTTTGACAAAAGGCACTTTGGGTAATGTGCTTTGCGTTATTTAGGGCAAGGTAGCGTGTGTAGTTTAAATGTTCTAGGATTTGGTTTTGAGCTAGATGGAGCTTAGAAGATGGAATCCAAAAATAACCTAAAGTAGCAAAAATGCTAAGGATTGCTAGGGTTAGAAGTGTTTCAAAAAGACTAAAGGCGTGGCATTTCATTTAAGATAAAAAGTAGCGATGGTTTTGTCGCGGTAAAAAATTGGAATCTTTTTGGCATCATTTTTTGGGGAGTCATACAAGGTTGATCCGCCTTTTTTGATTCCATAAAATTGTAAGCGAAGTTGTAAATCTTCATCAGTTTTTACGGATTTTATATCTTGTTTATGGAGTGCGTTTGCTAAATCCTTTGCAATGAAGTGGCGGTAGGCGAAGTGTTCGTTTGGGTTTGGGAATAAAATGAAAAGAGGTTTGGATAAAAAAAGCGTGGCATAGCCTGTTAGAAGCACAATAAATGTGGCAATAAATGGGATTCTATACCTTGAGCGAAATTGCGGTAATCGCACCCTAAGCCCTGAGAGATAAAGGCTACTCATAAGTGGAATCCCAAGCAACAAAAAGGGGGCAAATTGTTCAATTTGCACGCGTTGGCGCAAGGATAAAAGCCAAATAAACATTAACGCACAAAAGGTGATATACCATATTAAAGGCTTTGTTTTGGCATTAAAATAGCGGTAAAGAGTGTAGAGAAAATACAGATATAAAAGTGGGGAGAAAATCAGCATTAAATGCCCATTTGCATCTAAAAAATAGCCCCTTGGATGTCCGCCGATATTAAGTCCAAAAAGATACATATTAAGCCCAAAAAGTAGCAGAGAGGAAAAAAGAAGCTTTGTATCTTTCTTAGAAATTGCATAAAACATTAAGGCTAAAAAAAGAAGAGCAAAGCTTGCATTAATAAAAGTTATCATTATGAGCAAGAAGTATGGGATCTTATTTAATTTTTGCACAATAATACAAAGTAAAAGTGTGAAAAATACCACAATTCCAGCATTTGATACAAGTAATGCAATGGCATTTACTCCCGGAAGTAAGCAAAAAAGTAGTGTTGCAAAAAGCGCATCACTTTTGCGCTTTAAAAAGTTTGCACACAAAGCATACATTAAAAGCGTGTTGCAAAAATGCAAGAGTAAAAAAGGCAAGCGTAAGGCAAAATCATTTTGCCCAAAAATTTTAGTGCTTAAATTGCTAGAGAAGTGTGCAAAGTTTGCAAATTCTGGTATCCCAAAGAAAATTTGCGCTTCATCATAACTAAGGCTTAGTGTGTTTAAAAGCCATACAAGTGCGCCTAAACTTGCAAGAAGTATAGCGCCAAGCCACGCATAAATGCGGATTTGCGATTCCATTTGTTAATTAAATCTCCACAAAGGCGTAATTGTTTGCTTGAAGTTGCGCTTTAATATGGTCTTGATGTTCTTTGCCTTTTGTTTCAAGACTCACTGTTACATTTGCATCGCCAAAGGAAGTTGAAGTTCTATCAAAGTCAATTTTGACAATATTTGCTCCAAGTTGTGAGAGTAGATTGCTAAGTCCTTGCAAGCTACCGGGCTTATCAATAAGCGTAACACAAAAGCGCATTTTTCGGTGTGAGCGCACCAAACCTTTTTCAATAATATTGCCAAGCATTGTAACATCAATGTTTCCACCGCTTAAAACAAGCCCCAAAGATTCGTTGTGTTTCAAGCTAAATTTATTGTGTAAAAGGGCAGCTACAACGCTTGCTCCAGCACCTTCTACAACAAGCTTTTGATTTTCTAAAAGATATAAAATCGCATTTGCGATTTCTTCATCATCAACTTTGACAATCTCATCAACAGATTCTAAAATGTAAGAAAAATTTATAGGATTAACATCTCTTACAGCGATTCCATCGGCGATTGTTCGTACAGAAGCGGTTGTTTGGATTTCCTTTTTATAAAAGGAATGATACATTCCTGCCGCACCTTCTGCTACAACACCGATAATGCGCACATTTGGAAGCATTTGCTTATAGGCTGCTGCAATGCCTGCGATTAATCCACCGCCACCTATTGGCACAACAATGCTAGTCAAGTGGCTTTGATCTTCAATCATTTCTAGTGCAACCGTGCCTTGACCAGCAATTACCGCGTCATCAGCAAAAGGGTGAATAAACTGCAAAGCGTGTTTTTTGGCATATTCTAGTGCGTAAGAATAGGCTTCATCATAATTATTTCCTTTTAAAATCGCTTCTGCACCAAGTTCTTTAACGCCCATTACCTTAAGCAATGGTGTAGCTTCTGGCATCACAATAACACCTTTTATTCCAAAATACTTCGCACTGTATGCAACACCTTGTGCGTGGTTTCCCGCACTTGCTGCAATTACACCTTTTGCGCGTTCATCTTGAGTTAAAGAAGCGATTTTATTAAACGCACCTCGGAGCTTAAAAGAGCCTGTGTTTTGGAGATTTTCTTGCTTGAGATAAACTTTTGCACCACTAAGTTGGCTAAGTTTTGGAGCAAAGGCAAGCTTTGTGTGTTGGATAATTCCACTTAATTGCGCTTTTGCATCCATAATTTTAGAGATTGGAATCATTGAAAAATCCTTTGATGTTCAATTTTAATGCAAGCATCTTCAAAATATGTAATCCCAGCATTTTCTAGCAATTCTTTAGCTTCTTTATTGTTTAAGCCTAGTTGCACCCATACGCATTTTGGAAGATAGGGCAGACTTAAAACCTCTTGTGCGACTTCTAAGAGCGCTTCGCTTTTTCTAAAAACATTTAAAAGATCAATGTCTGTTTCTTGGCTAAAAGCGTCTTGCAAACTTGTGTAAGCCTTAATTCCTAAAATCTTACCACCTTTTGGATAAATAGGAATAATGCTATAACCTTTATCTTGCAAGTATTTTGCGACCTTGTTGCTAGGTTTTTGTGCGTCCGGGGATAAGCCTAAAATAGCGATTTTTTTAGAGTTTTCTAAGACTTTTTTCATCGGCAGCCTTTTGTGTGGATTTCTTTTATTCTAGCAAAAAAGAATTTTTAAGATTCTAAAATCCATTTTTTATAATTAGGAATTTGTATTTCTTGGCTAAAAAGTTGTGCTTGTGCGAAAAGTGTGGATTTGTCAAAAAAGTTCGGGGTTTTTAGCATAAAATCCATAGCAAAACATAGTGCGTTTTTAGCATTTAGTGGAATTAGGATTCCACCTTTTGCAATTTCGCATTGTAAGTTGGAATCCAAAAATTCCCCCTTAGGCTCTAAAATCTCTCTAGGTGCGCAATCTGTGGAAATAACAGGAATTTTTAATACAAGGGCTTCTACTAAAACATTTGGGAATCCTTCGTGGTTTGAGCCAAACAAAAAGCAATCTGCCAAGCTTAAAGGCGCATAAGGATTTGGAGTGCGTCCTAGTAAGAATACGCTAGATTCTAGGTTAAGCTTTAAGATTTGTGCTTTTAAGGTAGCTTCTAGCTCTCCGCTTCCTAGGATAAAAAGTGTAGCTTTGTCTTTAAAATCTTGCATTGCGTCAATTAATAGGCGATGGTTTTTGCCACTATCTAAACGCCCTATGCTTACAAAAATAAATTTGCCTTGCGCTTTTTGCTTTAGGATTTTTTGGGATAGGGGAGAGTTTTCTTTGCTTTGGGTGATGATTTTTTCAAGGTTAAAGAAGTTTAACAAAAGGGTGGCTTTGCTAGGATTTACACAGAAATTTTGGATTAAGTCTTGCAAGTTTTGCGGAGAGTTCGCGCTGATTTTATCAGCTTTGTTATAAAGGGCTTTGATTAAAAAACGATTGATTTTTGAGCTTAGATTCTTATAACCATATTGTAAGCTAGGGTGGCTTCGCTCTGAGATTAGGATTTTAGGCTTTTTTACGCCACAAAAAAAGCCCGCTAGAATATTAATATAGTTTGGGCGCGTCATTAAGGATAAGGAAACATCACAATTTTTAAGCAATTTTTTGTATTTAAGGGCTAAAAATGGGATTTTGATGAGTTTTTGGATTCCGCTTTCTTTGGCGCTGTTGCTTCCTAAGATGATTGTTGGAATCGCTTTTGGGATTGTGTAGTTACAAACATCTTCTAGCAAAATGAGTTTAAGCTCGCATTCCTTTTGCAAAGCCTCTAAAAGCAAGGAAGTAATGCGCTCCGCTCCGCCTGCACCTAAAGAATATAAAAGAATATTAACGCGCTGTTTCATTAAAGCCCTTTTAAAACTTCTAGCGTTTTTGCTAGCATTTGTTTTGGGCTAAAGGCGTTTATAATATGCTCCCTTGCTTGCTTTTTTAGCATAAGAAGTTGTGAGGAGTTTTTAAGCGCATAAAGGGATTGAAAGCATTCTAACGCACCTTTTACATCTTTTGGGTTAAAGCAAAATTGATAGGAGTCTTGCTTAAAGTTTGCGATAATTTTGCTCTCGCCAACATCACTAACAATTGGCACGCAACCACAAGCCATTCCTTCGGCTATGGAGTTTGAAAAACTTTCTGTATAAGAAGTAGAAACAATGCAATCAAAAAGCGGATAATAACGCTCTATGGAATTTTTTGCTCCCAAAAATTCCATTGCGTAGGGCGCTAAAATTGCTTTACAATGCTCCATAATCTCTGGATTAGTCTTACCCAAAGAGATAAAAGCAACTTTATTTTTATCCTTAAGATTCTCTAAAAATTCCTTTGCCACACTTGCAAAAAGGGGATAGTCTTTTACTGCATTCATTCTAGCAGAGATTCCAAAAACAAAGCAATCTCGTGCGATTCCAAGCTCTTGTTTTAGCGTGCTAGAATCACTTGGACAAAAGCGTTCTGTGTCAATCCCATTATGCACCACAAACGATCTATCCATAGAATATCCCTTGTCTTTGTAAAAACTAATCGCATCTTGGGAATTACAAATAATTGCGTTTGCATAGGAGCTTAGGAATTTTTGCGCGTAAAAATACAGCTTGGACGCAAAGAGAAGCTTACTAACATTAATCGCGCTAGAACGGAATCCAAAAACAATTTTACACTCTTTTTTATAGAGTTTTCCGCAAATTAGGCTAAAGAGATTCATCTCAGGCATAAAGGCGTAAATACAATTTGGATTAAACGCCTTAATAAGCTTGTAATAGCGCGATAAAAAGCCAAAATCTCCACGCCCTTTTTTGTTTAAGCAAGTGTGCGGAATGTCTTGGATTTCTAATTCTAGCTTTCCCCCGCCATAAATGGTGCAAAGGTGTAAGTCTATGGATTTATCTTTAGCAAGCTCTTTTGCAAGTAGCACCCATTGCCGCTCCGCTCCGCCAAAGTCAAGCGAGCGGATTGCAAGAAGGATTTTAAAAGGTTTGGTTTGTGTTTTAGATTCCATCTTTACTTCTCAACTCTTTGGCGAATTTTTAATTTTGGCAAGCAAGAGATGGGTAAAAATAGGCAGAAAAACACTTGGATTGCAAGTAAATTTGGGCGGATTGCAAGGCTCTGTAAGATTTTTTTGAAGGCTTTTTTGCGGTTCCCCCCTTGCCGATAAAGCAAAGCCGCTGTGGCGCAGAGTTTAGCAAGATGAGCTGGGCAGTATTTTAAGCGTTCTCTGTAAAATAATAAAATGTCTTGTTCGTAGTTTTTTACCATTTCTAAGGGCTGGTATTTTAGGTTTTGTGTTAAGGATTCTGCGTGGATTCTGTAAAATTTTAAGGGTTTGTGGAGATAGTAACAGGGGCGGTTTTTATGAAGTTTTAACCACAAAAGCCCCATATTCCCGCGCTGTAAGTTTTCATTAAATCGCCTTTGCCCTAAGAGTTTGCGTTCAAAAAGTGTCAAAAACTCCCCATCTAGTTTTCCGCATAAAACTTCTTGGAAGCTAATCTCTCGCGACTCGTTAATCCCTTGCCCAGATAAAAATCCATCATCACTTCTTGTGCAATTTGCAATAATGATTCCATAGCGGCGATCAAAGCCTAGATACACATTAATCATTTGAGAAATGGCTTCTTTAAAGAGCAAATCATCATCATCTAAGAGCATTACAAGCTCTCCGCTTGCGTGGTCTAAGCCATTGTTGCGATTGCCTGCACTACCTTTAGTATGGGCGTTTTGCACGACTTTAATATGGGGATTTTCCTGTGCGTATTCACAGGCGATGTTAAAGGTATTATCGCTTGAACCATCATCGCTAATGATAATCTCTAGGTTTGGATAATCTTGCTCTAACAGGCTTTCAATGGACTCTGTGAAAAAATATTCTCTGTTATAGGTTGTTAGGATAATGCTAACTTTTGGGAATTGTTGAGAAAATTCTTTAGGTGTTGCTTGCATTAGAGAATATCCTTGTAATTTACAGAGGTTAAAGAGCCATCTTGCATTTTATAAATGGAATCGCAATTTGCAATCGTGCTTAGGCGGTGCGCGATAATGAGTAGCGTTTTGTTTGTAGCAATCTTATAAATCTCCTCCATTATCTTAGCTTCCACTTGGGAATCTAGTGCGCTTGTGGCTTCATCAAGCACCAAAACTTCAGGTTCGCCATAAAGTGCGCGCGCAATGGCAATGCGTTGTTTTTGACCACCGCTTAATGCGATTCCGCCATCGCCCACTTGTGTATCAAGTCCTTCTTTTTGCATTAAAAAGTCATAAATGTTTGCACTCTTTAGCACAGCAATGATTTTTTCTTCATCAAAATCACGCCCAAAAGCGACATTTTCTGCCACACTTCCAGCAAAGAGATAAACATTTTGTGGGATATAGCCGATTTTTGAACGCCAGCTTTTAAGGTTATTTGCGTTAATTTCTGTGCTATCTACTAGGATTTTACCTTCTTTTGGGCTTAATAAGCCGATGATTATATCAACAAGTGTGCTTTTACCACTCCCAGATTCGCCGATAAAAGCGACTTTTTCGCCTCTTTTAATGCTTAGGTTAATATCTTTTAAAATAGGCTTATTTTGGTAGCCAAAATAGAGTTTTTCTAGGGTAATTTGCTCTTTAAAATCTATCTTTTCATCGCCTAAATCCTTGATTTTTGCGTTTAAATCTTGATAGATGATTTCAAGGGAGCGGAAGTTAAAAATAATTTTATTATAGGAATCTAAAATGCGATTAATAGATGGCAAAAGTCGATAAAGAGCTAAAACATACATTGACAGCAAGGGAAGATAGCTTGTAACATTGCTAGAATCTTTGATAAAAAGATACAGCACCACAGCAATCATCATACAAAAACCTAATGCTTCAAGCAAAAGGCGCGGAATGTGGAAGAATGTTTGGTTTTTGATATTTGCCAGAGAGTATCCCCAAAGGGAGCTTGAAAAGGTTTGCATAATCGCGCTATCATCGCTTTGGAGTTTGATGATTTTATAGTTTCCAAAGCTTGAACTTAAGGTTTCAAAAAATCCTTTTTGATGTGCTTCTTTCTCTTTCCCTTGCTTTTTAATTTTTAAGGTGATAATGCGTGCCATAAGGAATCCAAAAAGTGCTAACATAAGCGTTAAACCCAAAGTGATTTTAAAATTCACAAACAAAAGCGTGCCATAGATTAAAAGCACCACAAAAACTTCTGAAGTCATAAACAAAGCCGCTGCTAGCAAAATAGTGAAGTTATGGGCTTCTGTGGTGATTGTTTTTGTTAAATAGCTTGTATTTTTTGTAATAAACTCTTCATAATTTAGCCCCAAATAATTCCTAAAAAGTCGCCCCACAATGAGATAATAACGCCCAAAGGTAAAGCGAGCTAATAAATGCTGATACAACAGATTTATAAGGCTTCTAAAGACATAAAACACAAGCAATGCCACACCAAAAGAAATTACAAAATCTCTTGGATTTTGGAATCTAAAAATTTCGTAAATAAAGGCAAAGTAAGGTTTGCTTTCAATCAAGGTAAAATCGCTTGCTATAGCCATAAAAGGTGCGATAGCGGAGATTCCTATAAGCTCTATTAAAGACACAAGCAAAGACAGAAGTAGAAGCCCATAAATATAACGCCGATCGTGGTTTGAGAGAATAAATTTTAATTTAGAAAGCATAAAATTCATAAAGCCTTAAATTTTTGGCGCATTATAAGATAAAGTTTATATGAATTTTTTTAAATGCGGCGAAAACTTAGCGCTTCTAGCAAATGCGATTTTTGAATCTGTGTGCTTTCTTCTAAGTCTGCGATACTTCTTGCTACGCGTAAGATTTTATCACTTCCACGCTTTGAGATTCCAAATTTTTGGATTGCTTTTTCTAAGACTTCTTGCTCGTTGTATTCAAGGGCGCAAAAGCGTTCAAACTCTATGCCTTGTAACCTTGCATTAAAGCAACTTTGCTTACGCGCTTTTTGGAATCTAAAAGCATTTAGCACTTGGTTTTGCAAGGTCTTAGAATCTATGCGATGCGCGGTTGTTTTAGATTCTAAATGCGCGTTTTCTTGCATTGTTACAAACAAATCTAAGCGATCCCAAAAGGGTTCTGAAATTTTGGATTTATAGGCGTTGATTTCTTTCTGATTACAACGGCATTCTTTGTTAAGACTTAAGAGATTCCCACAAGGACAAGGATTCATCGCTGCTACAAACATAAAATCCGTAGGATAAGTGATTTTTGCTTGTGAGCGTGAGATTGTGAAATGATAGTTTTGTAAAGGCTCTCTTAGGGATTCTAAAATGCTTTTTGGAAAATGTGGAAGCTCATCAAAGAATAACACGCCCAAATTTGCAAGCCCTATTTCACCGGGCTTTATACTTTGTCCTACGGCACTCCCTAAAATCGCTGCTTTTGTCGCGCTGTTGTGTGGATTTCTAAAGGGACGGTGGGGAGTTATTTTAAGCGAAGTTACAGCAAGTTGGAGCATTTCATTTAAGGTTAAAGGGGGCAAAACATACGGAATTCTTGAAGCAATCATACTCTTGCCGCTCCCAGCACTCCCTTCAAAAAGGATATTATGGAATCCACAAGCAGCAATTAGTGCGGCGCGTTTAGCACGCTCTTGTCCGATGATAGAGTGAAAATCTAGGGGGAAATCTTGCGTGTAATAGTAGCGTTGTTTTTGAATTGTAAAATTTTCAAAGGGCAAGGTGGAATCATAGGACTCTAAGGGGGGAGGATTTTGTAAAATCTCTAAGGCTTCTTTTAGGGATTCCGCATAATAGGCTTTTAAATTTGGAATCTTAGAGTAAAACTCTTTGGCGCTTTTTGGAAGAATAAAGAGATGATTTTGTCCTTTTGTCTCACTAAGCAAGGATAGTAAAAGTGGATAAATTGCTGGTGCGTCCTTAATGCGACCATCAAGTCCTAACTCACCAAAGGCAAAGAGCTTGGGCGGTGTTTTAGAATCTTGTAAATTAGGTTCTAAGAAATTAGAATCTAGTGTGTTATATAAAGCAATTAGAAGCGCGATTGGCAAATCATAAAAACTTCCTTGTTTTGGTAAGTCTGATGGAGAGAGATTTACCGTGATTTTAAGGGGTGGGAATTTAAAGCCATTTGCCAAGAGTGAGGATTGCACTCTTTGGCGTGATTCTTGGATTGCATTGCCAGCAAGTCCTGTGATAGAAAACGATGGCAAAGCGCGCGTGAAACTCACTTCAACTTCTACTTCTTGTGCGCCAATCCCAACTTGTGCGGCGCAAAACAATGTGTGCATTCCTAAGCCTTAAAATAATAATATTCTTAATTCTAACAATATTATTAAATGAATAAGTTATTTTTAATAAATTACACATAATTTTGAAAAATTATGTGTATAAATGTAACTTTTTGCTTTTAAGTTAATTTATTTTAAACATTCAAAGCAGGAAATGTGATAATGTTACTTAAATATCATTAAGGCAATGAGATATAATTTTCAGCGTTTTGAATGAAAGGAGTAAAATCTATGGAAAAAGAAAAGTTAAATCGCCGTGATTTGCTGAAGTTAATGGGCGTTGGGGGTATTGCTCTAGGAGGTGCAAGTTTAGCCGTGCCAACACAGGCAAAAGCAAAGTCAGACAAAGCACCAAATATTGCAATTATTGGTGCAGGGCTTGGAGGAATTTCACTCTCTGCAAGATTAGTTGATGATTTACCAAATGCAAAAATTACGCTTTTTGATGCGGATCCTATTTTGTATTATCAACCCGGATTTACACTAATTGCTGGTGGCATTTATAATAAAAAGGATACAGAATATAAAAAAGAAGATTTGATTAATTCCAAAGTGAATTGGGTTAAGGAAAATGTCGCTTCTGTTAATCCTGATGCCAACACACTAACAACAACAGCAGGTACAACACATAATTATGATTATCTTGTTATTGGCACAGGAACATTTAATATGTTTGAAAAATACAAGGGCTTAAGCGAAGAGTTTATTAACGATCCTGCCACAAATGTTACAAGTATTTATACAGCAGATGGCGCAGTAAAGGCGCAAGAAATGTTTAAAAAAATCGCAAAAGATGGTGGAAAAGTGATTTTTGCAGAGCCAAACACTCCAATTAAATGTGGTGGTGCAAATAAAAAAATCAACTTCTTGCTTGATGATTTAACAACCACAAAAGGCACACGCCAAAAGGTAGATATGGCGTTATTTACAGGCGGTGCAGGAATGTTATCAAGCCTAGTGCATGCAAAAATGATTGAGCAATTTTTTATTGAACGCAAAATGCCTTATTCTATGCGTCATGTGCTTGTAGAAGTGGATACTGCGCGCAATGTGGCGATTTTTGAAAAACTTATGCCTTACACAGAAAATGGTGAGCAAAAAATGGCAAAAGAGCGCGTTGAGAAGCCCTATGATTATCTTTTTGTGATTCCGCCTATGAAAACAGCAGACTTCATTACAGAAGCAGGGCTTGCGATTACCAAGGGACACACTGCTGGAAATTGGGTGGATGTGGATCAATACACACTGCAGCATAAAAAGTTTGCAAATATCTTTGCAATCGGTGATTGTGCCGGGATTCCAAAAGGTAAAACAGGCGCAAGTATCCGCAAGCAATATCCTGTAATTGCAGAAAATCTTATCGCACATTTGGAAGGGAAGCCGTTAGAAGCGAAGTTTAGTGGTTACACAGCTTGCCCACTTTTAACACGCTATGGAAAAGCGGTTATGGTTGAGTTTGATTATGAAGGGACAGCACCTAGTATGCCTTGCTTTGGGGCTACAAGAGAGAGCTGGATGAATTGGTTTGTAAAAGTGTATTTAATGAAACCTATGGTTATGCAAGCAATGGTAAAAGCAAAAGCATAAAGGAGAGAAAATGAGTAATTTAGATAAAACAATCCGTTTGATTTTAGCAATGGTGCTGTATTTTATGTTTGGTTTTGTGTGCCAAAGCTGGTGGTGGTTAATTTCTTTATTGCCGCTATTAAGCGCAGTTTATGGATACTGCCCACTTTATAAAATCTTTAAAAAATAACTAAATCTGCGATTTATCGCAGGTTTAGCTTTCTAGTTCTGCATAAAATTTCTTATAAAACTGCATAAACTCCCCTTTTAAAATTGCTTCTCTAGCATTTCTTACAAGATCCAAATAATGGGCTAAATTATGAATGCTTGAAAGGCGGAAGTAACTCATCTCGCCTGCGCGGAATAAATGGTGCAAATACGCACGCGTGTGATTTGTGCAAGTATAGCAATGGCATTTAGGATCTAAGGGTTGTGTATCAAGTTTATAGCGGGGTGATTTAATCGCAAGCTTCCCAAAATGCGTGAAAATCGTGCCATTTCTAGCATTGCGCGTAGGCATCACACAATCAAACATATCCACTCCCCTAGCAATTGCTTCTACAATATCTTGTGGTGTGCCAACTCCCATTAAATAGCGGGGTTTGTCCTTTGGCAAAAGGGGTGTTGTAAAATCAAGCGTGGCATACATTTCCGCGTTTGGTTCGCCTACTGCAAGTCCGCCGATTGCATAACCATCAAAATCCCCAAGACTTGTCAAATCCCTAGCGCTTGCCTCTCTAAATTCTTTATCTGTTCCGCCTTGCACAATCGCAAAGATATTGTTGGTTAAAGGGTTTCCACAATCTATAGCTTCTTGTTTTTTGAAGTTGTGATAAGTAATTGCATCTTTTGCCCATTTCGTTGTGCGATTTATGGATTCTAAAATGCGCTCTTTACTAGCTGGCAAACCCACTAAATCATCCAAAATCATCATGATATCGCTATTTAGGTTGTATTGAATATCTAGCACTTTTTGTGGGGAAAAAAAATGTCTTGAACCATCAATATGGCTTTTAAAAAGGATTCCATCTTCTTGGTGTTTGACATTAGAATTTAGGCTAAAGGCTTGGAATCCGCCGCTATCTGTTAGGAAGTTTCTAGGGAATTTTGTAAAGCTATGCAATCCTCCAAGTGTGGCTATAATCTCATCATTTGGGCGTAAATACAAATGGTAAGTGTTGCCTAAAATTATGGGAGCATTGAGGGCTAAAAGGTCATTAAAATCTAATGCTTTAACACTTGCTTGTGTACCAACGGGCATAAAAATAGGCGTTGGCACTTCTCCATGTGCGAGCTTTAGTATTCCAGCGCGTGCATTATTGTCAGTTTTTTGTAGATTAAATTCCATTTTCAACCTTTTTTTGCTACATTTCCGCTCAATTTTAGCGCGTTTAAGGGAATATATGCGAAAAGTGCTTTTAATTTTGAACGGAATTGTAGCAAAAGAATTCCTAACAACTCTCACATTAAAACATTTAGATAAAAATGCATATATTTTTGTGTCTTTAGATTCCAACCTTTTACCAAAAAACCTCCCGCAAGAGAGTCAAACTTATAATTTTGATCCAAGTGCTTCTAATAAACTTAGAGAAATTCTAACCCCAGAAATTACGGATTGTTATGTGGTGTTAGATGATATAAAAGATTGTGAGGCTGTATATCACACACTGCGTGCTTATAGCAAAATGCTACAAATCACAATGCTAGGGGAGATCCCGCTAGAGCATAGTGATAAGCAACTGCTTATGTTAAATGAAACCCATTTGCTAAGTAGTCGCTTGTTTGAAAAGTTTCCAAATGTGCCAAAAACTGCCAAAAGCATTGGTTTGGGAGAGGGTGAGATTATGCAAGTTAGCGTGCCTTTTGGAAGCCCTTATGCGTATAGAAGCGTGGGAGTGATTAAGCAAAAGAAGTGGAAAATCGTTGCAATTTATCGCAATAATGGTTTGATTTTGCCAAAATATTCTACTACAATTTTGCCCAATGATGCACTTTTGCTTGTAGGCGAACCTGATACGCTTTGGGATATTTATCATCGCATCAAAGAAGAATCTGGTCAGTTCCCGACTCCCTTTGGGCGCGATGTTGTGCTATATTTTGACTTGCTGTATTCTAAAGATTTGGAGTATTATTTACAGCAAACAATCTGGCTTTTCAAGCACTTTAAAAACAAGCGTTTAGAGGTGTGTTTTTTAAATCCTACGGATATTGCAACAATTGAAAAAATTGAAAATCATCCGCTTTTAAATGCTGGGGAAATTTCCTGGAGAATTGAATATCACAAAACATCTTTAAAAGCACTAATTGAAAAGGACAAGGTTAGTAAAAATATTGGATTAATCTTGCTAGAGAAATATTGTTTTACGCGTTATCGTGGATATTTATTGGATTTAGGGATTCCGCTTTTAAAGTTTGGTGAGCAAACATTGAATAATCTTACACATAGTGCCGTTGTGCTTCCAAAAATTACAGAAGAAGCAGAGAAAATTTCATCTGTTGTTTTTGATTTTTCTACGCAGTTAGGCTTGAAAATATTATTGTATGATTTTGATCCCAATGAAGAAAATCACGAACAAGCACTAGATTATTATAAACATATTGCAAAAGTCTTTAACAAAAAGTTAGAGATTGACAATACAAGCACGCAAAATCCTATTCTTTGGCTTAATCATCAGCAAAATATGCTTCAAATCTTGCCTTTAAGAAAGGCGGGAATTAAACGGAATCCAATTTTTTCAATGCGCGATGTAGAAAATCTAAGTGCATATTTGATTAAAATTCCACAACTTTTTGTGCCAATTTCTGTTTAAAAAAGTGTGATATTTTCCAAAAAACTCACGCTAAAGACTTCTTGTTTAGCGGTTTTGCTTAAAATCAATGCGCTTAGGCAATAGGGCAAGTTTAGGTGATATTCTTTTAGATAAATTTCTATGGTTTTGATAATTTTTTGAACTTTAGTTGGAGTTATATTATAAATTGGTTCAAATCCTATTCCGCTTTTTACTTCCACAAAATGCAAGATTCCATCTTTTTTGGCGATAATATCGATCTCCCCAAAGCGTGTGTTAAAATTGCGTGCTTCTATGGAATAGCCTTCATTTTCTAAAAACGCACAAGCAAAGTCTTCGGCTTCTTTACCCTTTTGTGTGGTGTTTGCAGTGTCTTTATTTTTCAATGCGAATCATTGCAGGCGGTGCTTTCACAACTTCAAGCGTGCTTATACGATCTATTGCACATTTAATGTCTGCTTCTGTGCAAGTGTGCGTGGAGAGTAGCAAGGTGGAGTGGTGCTTGTCGTTGCGTTGTAAAAATGTGTCAATAGAGATTCCAACTTCACCAAAAATTTTAGCAATTTGCGCTAAAACACCTGGTTTATCAAGCACCAAAATGCGCAAATAATACGCGCTAGTGATTGCTTCAATTGGCTTTAGTTTTAATACACCACTTGTTGTTTTAAAGCCTAGCATTGGGGAGCTTTTGGTGCGAGCAATTTCAATAATATCAGAAATCACGGCACTAGCAGTGGCTTCTCCCCCAGCACCAGCCCCATAATATAGCGTTTCTCCTACATAATCACCAACAACACTAATGGCATTCATCACGCCATCAACCTTGCCTAATAGCGCATCTTTTGGCAAGAAAGTAGGATGCACGCGTAATTCTATAAAATCCCCATCTTTTTTGGCAATGCCTAAAAGTTTTAAATGGTAACCAAATTCTTTAGCAAAGGCAATGTCCTCTTGCGTGATTTGTGTGATTCCTTCAATTAAAATATCATTAGGGCGTGCGTCAATCCCATAGGCAATGCTTGCTAAAATTAAAAGCTTATGCGCTGCATCAAAACCGCCTATATCAAAGCTTGGATCTGCTTCTGCATAGCCTAATTTTTGGGCTTCTTTTAGCACTTCATCAAATTCTACACCAAAATCTTTCATTTTGGTTAAGATGTAATTGCAAGTGCCATTAATGATTCCGCGAATATTTAAGATATGGTTTGCTCCTAAGCCATCGCGCAAGGCTTTAATGATAGGGATTCCACCTGCCACACTTGCTTCAAAGCCTATGGGTAAATCCCCAGCAATTTGCTGGAGTGTGTAGCGGTGATAGGCTAGCATTGCTTTATTTGCGGTAACTAAAGCTTTAGAGTTTCTTAGGGCTTTTTTTGCAATTTCAAAGGGAGCTTCCACTCCACCTGTAAGCTCCACTACAATATCAATTTCAGGATCATCTAGGATTTCATTGACATCATTAGTGATTGGGAAATCAAAAATTTCACGACTTTTTGAAAGATCTTTTACCGCACCTTTTTTGACGTGGATTGCACAGCCTGCGCGCGCTGCAATTAAGGTTTGGTTTTCTTTTAAAATTTTTGCAACACTGCTACCAACAACGCCTAAGCCAATTATTCCTAATGAGAGTTGTTTCATACACACCCTTTGTGAAAACTAAAGCCGAGATTATAGCGTTTTTTGCTAAAATGCGCCATTTACTTTAAAGGTGAGTTTTGCGTATAGAACAAATTGATGAAAATGTTTATATTTTACATGGAAAAATCAAAGAAATTAGCGACTATAATGACTTAAAAGCACTTTTAGAAAAGCGTAAAGAAGCCAGAGAATTAGAGGTGTATTTTAAAATTCCACAAGCAAGAGAGATAAATTTCTATATTCTTGGCTATTTGCTAAAACTTGCACGAAAAGATGGTTTTAAATTCCATTTTTTAATTACTAGCCCTTATTTATATGATAGTCTGCATCGTTTTGGACTGCATACATTTTTTGAATTAGAAAATGGAAGTTAAGATGAATATGTGGAATAGCCTTTATAGCCATTTTGATCCTGTTGCTTTTAGTGTATTTGGAATCTTAGTGCATTGGTATGGAATAATGTATGTGCTAGCCCTTTTACTAGCTCTTGTTGTAGCAAAGTGGCTTGTGAAAAAGGATTCCTATCCTATTACAAATGCACTGCTTGATAGTTATTTTATTTGGGTTGAAATTGGTGTGATTTTGGGTGCTAGGCTTGGGTATATTATTTTTTATGACCCTTATACAAGCTATTATCTTACAAATCCTTGGCAAATTTTTAATCCCTTTGATACAAATGGTGAGTTTGTAGGAATCAGCGGAATGAGCTATCACGGGGCGGTGATTGGATTTTTGATTGCTTCAGTGTTGTTTGCAAAGGTTAAAAAAGTCAATTTTTGGCTGTTTATGGATTTAGCAGGGCTTAGTATTCCGCTAGGATATGTGTTTGGGCGGATTGGAAACTTCTTAAATCAAGAGCTTATAGGAAGAGAAACAACAAGTAGTTTTGGAATCTTGGTTGATGGAGTCTTGCGCCACCCAAGCCAGCTGTATGAAGCGTTTTTAGAAGGGATTGTGGTATTTGTTATTTTGTATTTTTATCGCAAAAAGGCACGCTTTGTAGGGGAAATTGGAATCTTATATGGAATCTTATATTCTTTAATGCGCTTTTTAGCGGAGTTTTTTAGAGAGCCAGACTCTCAACTAGGCTTCATTGCTTTTGGCTGGCTAACACAAGGGCAACTTTTATCCTTGCTAATTGGGGCATTTTGCTTTGTGCTTTGGTTATATAAAAGTGCGCAAAATAGGAAAAAAAATGGCTAATATCTCACTACAAAATGTCTCTAAACAATACGATTATAAGGCAATCTTGCAAGATGTATCTTTGCATATTGAAGAAAACGAACGCGTGGCGATTGTTGGGCGTAATGGTGCGGGAAAATCCACACTTCTTAAGATTTTAAGCGGGGAGTTAGAAAGCGATGATGGGATTAGGATTTTAGAGGGAAATTTGGAGTTAAAACATTTAATCCAAAAACCAGATTTTAAAGCTGGACAAACCACTAAAGAAGCAATTATTGAAGCCCTAAGTGAGCAAAACTTCGCAAAAAAGCGGTATTTAGAAGTTGGAAAAATGCTTGAAAATGCGCCAAATGATAAGATGCTTTTAGAAGAATACGCCAAGCTTACGAGTTTTTTAGACCATCACAATGCTTGGGATATGGAATCTAAAATCAAGCAGGTGTTAGAAACCTTTGAATTAGAAGATTTACAAGATCGTTATGTGAATTTACTAAGTGGTGGGGAGCAAAAGCGCGTTGCTCTAGCGTGTTTGCTTTTACACAAGCCTGATATTTTGCTGCTTGATGAGCCAACAAACCACTTAGATGTGCAAATGGTGGAGTTTTTAGAAGAAATGCTAATGCGTGGGAACTTTACGCTTGTGTTTATTAGCCATGATAGGTATTTTATTGATAAAATTGCTACCCGTGTTGTGGAGGTTGAAGAGGGCAAGATTAGAAGTTTTAAGGGCGGTTATAGTGAGTATTTACGCCAAAAGGAAGCCTTGCTTTTAAGCCTTGCTAAAAGTCATGAGACACTTTTAAAGCACCTAAAGGCTGAAGAAGAATGGCTAGCGCGTGGCGTTCGTGCAAGAGTTAAGCGCAATGAAGGACGAAAAGAGCGTATTATGGAAATGCGAAAAGTGGCAAAAACCAATCCTTCAATTATTCGCAAAATGACTTTGGAGCTTGAGAGAGAACGCAAGGCGTTTAATCAAGAAGAAGGGGTAAATCGCAAAAAAATGCTTTTTGAGATGAAGCATTTACACAAGGAGATTGATGGCAAGACCTTGATTAAAGATTTTAGTGCTAGGATTTTACAGCGCGATAAAATCGCTATTGTTGGGCGTAATGGCTCTGGGAAATCCACGCTATTAAAAATGCTTTTAGGGAGTGTTGTGCCAAGTGGTGGGAGTATTGAACGAGGTGAAGTTAAAATTGGCTATTTTGACCAGCACAGAGAAATGCTAGATGATAGCAAGGATTTGCTAGAGACTTTTTGTCCTTTTGGAGGGGATCATATTGAAGTGCGTGGCAAGAGTATGCACATTTTTGGCTATCTTAAAAACTTCCTGTTTCCTAAGGAATTTTTAGATAAGAAAATTCGCGCATTAAGCGGTGGGGAAAAGAATCGCGTTGCTTTGGCATTGCTTTTTACAAAGGCTTATGATTGCTTGATTTTAGATGAACCTACAAATGATTTGGATATTCCTACTATTAATATTTTAGAAGAGTATTTACAGAGTTTTGAGGGGGCAATTCTTTTTGTGAGCCACGACCGCTATTTTGTGGATAAAATCGCAAAATGCTTGTATGTGTTTAAGGGGAATGGTGAGATTGTGGAATCACACAGAAGCTTTAGCGAGTATTTAGAGATTCAAAGCGAGCTAAGGGAATATGCGAAGCTAGAGTTGGAATCTAAACAAGAATCTATGCCCAAAAATTCTCCTAAAGAAGCCCAAAAGAAAACAAAACTAAGCTATCACGAAAAGCGACTTTTAGAGATTTTGCCCCAAGAAATTGAAGCCCTAGAAACAGAACTTAAAGCCTTGGAAAATCTACTCTATAATGGAAATTTAAGCACGCAAGAATTACAAGAAAAATCAAAAGAATTTGAAGAGAAAAAAGCAATTTGTGAAGCAAAGATTCTACAATATTTAGATTTAGAAGAGATGGAAAGTTGTAGCGGGACCAAGGAAAAACAATGGCATATACAATCATAGAAGTTGAGAGGGCAACAAAGATTCCATCAAGAAAGATTAGATTTTGGCTTGATAAGGGGCTATTCCCCTTTGTAGAACGCGATGAAAATGGGGTGCGTTATTTTGCAAAAAGTGATATGGAGTGGGTGAAGTGGATAGAGTGGCTTAGGCAGTGTGGAATGAGCCTGAAAGAAATTAGAGAGTATGCGGAGGCTTTAAGTGGAGGCATAAAACCGCACCAAAACGCAGGGTTTTATTGCAAAAAAGCTATGCAAATTTACAAGCACATATCGCTTCATTGCAAGAGATTTCACAAAAGCTAGAGACAAAACTTAGAATGTATGATGAGATGATAGAAAAGGGCGTGGATACCTTTAACCCACAAAGCAGGGATTATAAAGAGTGTAAAAAGCGGTGCTAAGCTTCTGCTAAATCGCCCTTAGTCAAATAGGCTATATTTCCTTAGCCTTAAACTTAACTTTGAAATTCTAGCCGCTTTCAAGCCCTAGTCTAAATAAGTTCAAAAATCTTGCATTTTCCCCTTGACAGACACTAAGTGTCAGGCTTTATACTTTCACACATAGAATCTATTAGATTCTAAATATTTCACATTTATTTTAAAGGACACATAATGAAAACAAAACAAAATCGCAGAGATTTTTTACAAAAAGTTGGCATAGGAGCGGGGGCGTTGCTTATAAGCAATACGCTCTTTGCAAAGGAAAATAGCCCCCAAAGTCAAAACACGCAAAAATTTAGAGAAGAAAAGCTAAACCTTAGCACGAAGTGGGATAAGACTTTCCCTAAAAGCTCTAAGGTGCTTCATCAAAAAGTAACCTTTCACAATTCACAATCGCTATGGAATCACACTTGCCGCGGATTTATATCTGCCTAAAAATCCAAGTAAAGTGCAATTCCATAAAGATTCTAAACTTCCAGCTATTGCCCTAAGTGGTCCCTTTGGTGCGGTAAAGGAGCAGTCAAGTGGGCTTTATGCGCAGATTCTAGCGGAAAATGGCTTTATCACTCTAGCTTTTGACCCTAGCTTTACAGGGGAGAGCGGTGGGCTTCCTCGCTTTGTCGCCTCGCCTGATATAAACACAGAGGATTTTAGTGCGGCACTAGATTTTCTAAGCCTTTATCCTAATGTGGATTCTAGTAAAATCGGTGTTGTGGGGATTTGTGGCTTTGGGGGCTTTGCGATTAGTGCGGCGGCAAATGACCCACGCATTAAGGCTACTCTTGCTTCTACAATGTATGATATGAGCCGTGTCAATGCCAATGGCTATTTTGATAAAAAAAATAGCAAAGAAGCAAGAAATAAAAAGCGAAAAGAGTTAGCAGAACAAAGGCTAAAAGACTATAAAAACGGCGTGTATGCCCTAGCAGGAGGCGTGATAGACCCACTGCCAAGCGATGCACCCGAATTTGTGAAAGATTATCACGCTTATTATAAGACAAAAAGAGGCTATCATCAAAGGTCGCTAAATTCTAGTGACGGGTGGAATCTCACTTCAACTCTGCCCTTTTTAAATATGCCGATTCTAGCTTATAGCGATGAGATTGAGAGTGCGGTGCTTTTGATACACGGGGAGAAGGCACATAGCAGGTATTTTAGCGAAGATGCGTATAAAAAGCTTAAGGGTAAAAATAAAGAGCTTTTCATCGTTAGAAACGCTTCACACACGGATTTATACGATAGGCTAGATATTATCCCCTTTGCAAAAATCACGGCATTTTTCAAGCAGTATTTAGTATAAATATTTTTTAAGGATAGAGTATGCGAGTAAGTAAAATTGTTTTTATCAGTATGTTGGCAGTGTGTTTTACACAAGGAGCGGACTTAATGCAAGAGATTACAAAAGACGCAACAGAGATGAAAGGAGATTCTAGAATCTTTAGTGGTGATGTTAGAGTTACAATGCTTTTTGACAAAAATGCGTGGCGGAATTTTAGCGGCGCAAAGGTGCATTTTAGCCCAAAGGCTAGGACGGCTTGGCACACTCACCCTGCTGGGCAGACACTCATTGTTACGCAAGGGGTGATTTACACAGGCACAAAAGATGGCATTATCCACAAAGCAGAAGTAGGGGAGAGCATTTCTTGTCCGCCAAATGTAGTGCATTGGCACGGAGCTGGGCTAGAATCTAGCGGCACACATATCGCCCTAACGCAATATGATAAGGATTCTAATGTGATATGGGGCGATAAGCTAAGTGATGAAGAGTATTTACAAGCGATTAAACAAGCAGAGAAAAGGAAGTGATATGCAGGATAAAAGATAGATTCTAAAAGGGCAAAATAAACACGCTTTAGATTCTATATGCAGAATCTAAAAAGCCTACACAGGCAATGCTTACGCAAATATTGTATAATTTTGCCTTTTAATACTCACAAAGAAAGGCTACAATGTTTTCTCTCTCATCTCGCCGATATACAGGAGCTAAAACAAAGCTTTTAGATTCTATTGATACAAGCATTTTAAAAAGCTTTGATTATAGAGAAAGGAAAAATCTTAGCTTTTTTGATGTGTTTGGTGACACAGGGGTTGTGAGTGAGTATTTTGCTAAAAAGAAAGAGTTCAGCAATATTATCATCAATGATTTTTTACACTCAAATTTCATCATTTATCAAGGCTTTTTTATACAAGATTTGTTTGATTTAGAAAAGCTAGAATCTTTTAAAAAAGAATTTGCAAATTTAAAAGCTAAAGATATAAAAGAAAATTATTATTCAAAACATTTTGGGGATAAGTTTTTAGCGAAAATGATAGTAAAATAATAGGCTATATCCGCGATGAGCTAGATAAGCTTTTTAAGCAAAAAATGCTAAATCAAAAAGAATTCCACATGCTTTTAAGCTCCTTGCTTTATAGTGTTGATAGAGTAGCAAACACCGTGGGGCATTATGATGCTTACCGCAAAAATGTTACCTTAAAAGATAGATTTAGCTATGAGCTAATAAGCCCCTTAAAGCTTGAAAAAAGCATTGAGATTTATAAAGAAGATTCTAATGTTTTAGCACAAAATTTGCTAAAACAAAAAAGACACATTGACATAGCCTTTATAGACCCTCCTTATAATTCTAGGCAATATAGTAGATTCTATCATTTGCTTGAAAATCTAGCATTAAACAAAAAGCTAGAGTTGTATGGCGTAGCCCTAAAACCAAAACCTGAAAATCTAAGCAAATATTGCAAGATAGAGGCTAAAGAAAAGTTTAGATATAATTGTTTTTAACAAAATTTAAGTGGAAGGCTGAATGATGACTTATAGGGAATCACTAGAAATTATAATGGAGAATAATGGGGGATTTGCTCCGCTTAATCTTATTTACAAAAATATTTGGAACTATAAAGACAAAAGCGAGATAAAAGGGCAAACACCAAATGCAACCATACGAGAAACACTGCAAAGAAACAAAGTGTTTTTTCCTTTAGGTATAGGTGTATGGGGACTAAGCAAATATAAACATATCCTTACTGCAAAAGAAACTCCCACAAAAACAAAAGCAGAAAACAAGAAAGAATGCACGTTAAAATTCAAGGAATGCTTTTGGAGCTAGGGAATCAAAGGGGATTAGATACTTACACAAACGATAAATCTTGGGTATTTAATAACAAAAAGTTAGGTTCATTATGTAGTTTGCAAGAGATACCACCTTTCACCTATAACGAAATCATCCAAAGAAGTGTTAAGTATGTGGATGTTGCTTGGTTTAGTCAAGATAAATACGCTTTTCCTGTGCGTATTTGTGAAGTAGAAGATAGCACAGATTTTAGAGCAGCCCTTACAAAATTTAAAGAATTAGAGTTTTTTAACACAGAATTTTATTGTATTTCAAGCGATAAAAGAAAAACTAAGTTTGATACAGAAATCAATAAAAATGCTTTTAAAAGCTTAATGAATCGTGTTGAGTTTATAAGCTATGAACAAATTATTGAAACTTACGAACACGAAATGAAAAAGATTAGATTTTAATGAATATAGCATTATATATAGAGTTTTTGTATTTAAATTATTTTAAAATAGCTAATTACATTAAAGAACTGGAAATAAGTAAAGAAGATAGTCTGTATTATGTGGAAGAAATAATGCAAGATTCTCAAAGTCTTTTGGAGCAAGTCAATGATTTAATATGCGAACGCCATTTAAATACAAAATATTCACAAATAGCTGAAAATTTATTAGATGAAATTTGCGATGTCTATGAGAAATACAAGCAAAAAAGTGATGAGATTTTGGGTTTTAGGGATTATGGCTGGGCTTTCTAAAAGCTAAAAGTGCGAAATCCCCAAAAAATCGCTGATTTTTTCTAAAAGCCCTACTTCCTTTGAAAATCATTTGCTTACGCATGAGATTATAATGCAAGTCATTTCATCTTTAATCAAGCATAAAATTTACACACCAAACTATGCAAATAAGCATTTTAAAGAGCTTTTAGAATCTGATGAAGTGTTTAATGATACGCAAATACAAGAAATCATAGAAAATTCACCACAAGAGCATAAAGAAAAAAGGGTTTGATAGGGGTTGGGATTCTCGTTTTGATACTTTTTATAAGTTATCTATGGAATTTGGCTTTTGTTTTTATTCTATGGGTGAACCTCTTATCATCTCACACACAGGGCATTTACTCATAGACGCTACAAATGAAATTCCAAGCAATGAAGCAAAAATTGCCAATATCTTTTTAAATTGTTTAATGAAATATCAACGCAATAATCCTTTTAGAAATGTTAGCAACACAAACGCACCTTTGATTTTACTGCTTAATGTTTTAAGAAAATTGCAAGAAAAAACGCAAGATTCTAAACTTTCTATTTTAGAAATACCATTTTTATTGTGCTGGAAAAATGATGATTATGAAGCCCTTACGCATTATATTTTAGAGTTTAGAAAAGCTTATCCTAGCTTTGTTTATAGCAAAGAGATTGTTTATGAAAAATGCTTAAAGCTTTTAGAAACTACAAATACAAAACGCTTTAAAATTTCGCAAGTTTGCAACGAATCCATAGATGAATATATTAGAAAGATGAGAATTACAGGGATTATCTCACTGCGTGGAAATGGTAGGTTTATAGACTTTAACACTTTTGAAATATCAAAGATTGATTATGTGTTAGAGCATTATTCACAATATGAAAAATTTGATGACAAAAAGGCTTATTTTGCATATATGGGCGAAATAGATTTTCATATACTAGAGCTAAAAGAGCAAATTGACACAAATAAAGAGAGCTTAAAGCAAAAAATGCTTGAATCTTTTGCCACCCAATATAGCAAAGAGCAAATTTACCACGAATTAAGCGTTTTAACTAGCAAAAATAAGACAAGCAAAGATGAGATTCTAAGATTTATCCTAGAGCCTGTAAGGTTTGAGTTTTTAACTACAATCGCCTTAAGGCAACATTTTAAAGACTTAGAAGTTATGCCAAATTATAGCATTGATGATGAGGGTTTGCCCAAATGCTTTGCAGGTGGAAATAAGCCTGATATTGTCTGCAAGGATAAAGAAAGCGAAAGCATTATTGAAGTGAGTTTGATTTGTGGCAGGGGGCAGGTAAATAACGAGCTTTTGCCGATTACAAGGCATTTAAAAGAAATGATAGAATCATTGAAAGATTCCCCTACCAAGCTTTGCTATTTTGCCATTTTTATCGCTCCAAAGATTTATGAAGATTCTAAAATTTATGTGGAATTTATTAAGTATAAAGAAAATTTAGACATTAAAAACTTAGAAATTTTAGAATTTATTCAAAATATTAAAATAGCTTATAAGCAAGATAAAACTATAAAGAATCTTTGCAAAAAGAAAGGCTAAAATGTTCTCTCTCATCTCGCCGCTATACAGGAGCTAAAACAAAGCTTTTAGATTCTATTGATGAAAGTATTTTAAAAAGATTTGATTATAGAGAAAAGAAAAATCTTAGCTTTTTTGATGTGTTTGGTGGCACGGGTGTTGTGAGTGAGTATTTTGCTAAAAAGAGTGAGTTCAGTCATATTATCATTAATGATTTTTTGCATTCTAATTTCATCATTTATCAAGGCTTTTTTACACAAGATTTGTTTGATTTAGAAAAGCTAGAATCTTTATAATTCTAGGCAATATAGCAGATTCTATCATTTATTAGAGAATCTAGCTCAAAACAAAAAGCCAGAACTTTATGGAGTAGCCCTAAAGCCAAAGCCTACAAATCTAAGCAAATATTGCAAGGTAGAGGCTAAGGCTACTTTTAAAGACTTGATAGAATCTTTAGCAAAGATGTGTAAGGTTTTGGTGGTTACTTATAATAATACTTATAGTGCAAATGCTAGGAGTAACGCAAGGCTAAGTGATAGGGAGATTATGGATATTTTAGAATCTAGAGGCAAAACGCAATTGTTTTAATATGACTTTAAGCCTTTCACTATCGGAAAAGGCAAGTTATCAAATCACAAAGAGAGAATTTTATATGTCTTGTGCAAAGCTAAAGGAGCGATTTATCGCTAGTCCGCTTAACTATGTCGGCGGTAAATATAGGCTTTTAACGCAACTATTTCCACTTTTTCCTAAGGATATAAACATTGCTTTAGATTTATTTTGCGGTGGGGCAAATGTGGGCATAAATATGAGTGCTAGAGAAATTATCCTTAATGATTCTTTGAGTGAATTAACAAAACTTTATCAAAATTTACAGCAAAAAAATCCGCAAATAATTTTTAATACAATTTACAATATTATTGATGAATTTAAACTCTCAAATACCGCAAAATATGGCTATGGATTCTATCAATGTGATAGTGCTAAAGGTTTATCAAGCTATAATAAAGAGCATTTTTTAGCCCTAAGAAACCGCTATAACAAAACAAAAAATCCCCTTGATTTATTTGTCTTAATCATTTTTGCTTTTAATAATCAAATTAGATTTAATGCTAAAAGAGAATTTAATCTACCTTGTGGAAAAAGGGGTTTTAATCAAAATATGCCAGATAAATTAAAGCATTTTCTCACTAAATTACAAAACAAAAATGTGATGATTTTTAATAAAGATTTTAGAGAATTCCCCTTAGAAATGCTAGATTCTAAAAGTTTTGTATATATTGACCCACCTTACTTTTTAGCTACCGCTCCTTATAATGAAAACAAAGCTTGGAGTTTGCAAGATGAGCTAGATTTATTAGAGTTTTTAAGGATTTTAGAATCTAAAAACATTCGCTTTGCTTTGTCAAATGTTATTTTTCATAAAGATAGAGAACATCGCATCTTAAAAGAATGGCTAGAAAAACATCAAAAATTTAAAGTGCATTATTTAGATTTTCACTATAAAAACTGCAATTATCAAACAAAAAACGCAGAATCTAGCGAAGTGCTAGTTACAAATTACTAAGGGGATAATGATGACTTATGATTATTTTGGCAATACAAGTTTGAGAGTTAAAAATCTGCTTTATAATTTTGAAAGTCAATTGCTTTTATTTGAAGAGCTTTTTCATAATGCAGATGAAACTGAAACTTGGGCTAATGATTCTAATTTGCAACTACAATATTTAGAGCTTTTAGAGCAACATAACCTTTTAAAATCTGTATAAAACGCCATTTAAATCAAAGTTTTTCCATTTAAAAACGAAGTGCTTTGATTTAAAGTGGAAAAAATAAGCTATTATTTAACTTTAATGATATTTGTTTTTAGTATAATTTTATTCAAAGATAAAAAAAGAGGAATTCTCATGGATAATGGTTGGCAAGTAAGAATAGCAACAAATGTTTGTGAAGCGTTAGGCGTTAAACTCTATTCAACTTTACCACCAGTCATTAATGAATTAGTTTCTAATTCTTATGATGCTGATGCAACTAAAATTATTATTACTATAGATAATAGCAACAAGACAATAGTTTGCGAAGATGATGGTTGCGGTATGGATAGTGAAGATATCACCAATAAATTTCTCATGATTTCAAGAAATAGAAGGAAATCAGAACAAACTCAGACCACCCCAAAGTTTAAGAGAAGGATAACAGGTAGAAAAGGATTAGGGAAATTGTCTGTTTTTGGAATTTGTAAAATTATTGAAGTCGAAACAATAAAAAACAACAAATTAAATTCTTTTAGAATTAACTATGATGATTTAATTAGCAAAAAAGAAAATGAACCTTACAATGTGGAAGTAATCCAGCAAGAGCAAGAAACTCAAGAAAATAATGGAACTAAAATAACATTAAAAGAGCTAATCAGAAAAACAGAGATTTCTTTACCAAATTTAGCTAACAATTGCGCTAAAAGAAGTAATTTTTTTGGGGATAATTTTACAATATGTTTTAGAGATTACAATAATACTCAATCAGAAATCACTTTAAATTCTGATTATAGAAGGAATATTATATTTAAGGATAAGCAATTCCATTGGGAAATTCCAAACGATATTCAAGGGAAAGTAGAGCAAAATGTTTTAAGTTATTTACAAAAAAACAATATTAATGGATTTATTATAACAACTAAAAAGCCAATCAATGAAACCTCTAATGAAGAAGAACAATATAAAGGAATTGCTTTATATGCTAGAAAGAAACTATGTCAAGAACCGAGTTTCTTTGGTATAGGCACTGATAAAAGCCATGCATTTTCATATATGTATGGTGAGATTAATGTAGATTTTATTGACGAAGATACAGACAACATAGCAACTTATAGAGGAAATGTTGTATGGAATAATGATGAAATGGATTTATTAAAAATAAATATACAAAAAATCATTAGAGCTATAGGAAAAGATTGGAAAGAAAAAAGAAGGGAAGAAAAAAAGGAAGAAATTACAGCAAAAATAGGCTTTAATATATATGCTTGGTATAAAGAATATACAACTAATGAGCAAAAACTTGCAAAGAGTATTACAGATATAATTGTTGATAATGAATACTTAGACACTGCTTCAACTAAAACCCTACTAGAATATGTACAGGGAGCTTTTGCCTTTAAAACTTTTAGAGATTTTGCAGATGATTTAGGAAAAGAATACTTAAATAATACAAATATTTTAAAACTACTTAAAGATTGGGAGATTATTGAAGCAAAAGAATTTTACAGGGTATCCATTGGAAGATTGAAAATAATACAAAAATTTGAACAATTACTGAATGAAGACACTAGAGAAGTAGTTGGAGAAAATGATATTAGAGATTCTATGCATAAATTCTTAAAAGAATTCCCTTGGTTGCTAGAACCAAGATTATCTACAATGAACGATGAGATTTCCTATAGTCGATTGTTATTAACACGCTTTCCAGAACAAGAAAATGTGCTTAAAGAGAATAGGAGAATAGACTTTCTTTGTAAAGGATTTGGGCAGGAGCTTTATGTAATAGAAATTAAAAGGAGTCAAAAAACTATAACTTGTGAAGATTTAGACCAGCTAAGAGATTATTGTGAATTTATAGAGCAAGAATTTCAGAAAGAAACATCAGATAGAATGCGATATAAAACAGTTAAAGGTTATATAATGGGCAAAGATTTACATAGTAAAGCACAAATTAGGGCTAATGCTATGAAAAACAATAATATGTTTTTTCTTTCATACAAACAAGCTTTAGAGCAGGCAAAGAAATATCATCAAGATTTCATTGATACCCATGAACAGCTTAGAGAAAAGCTAGAATGCAGTTCTTTACAATCTCCTTGTTCATCAGAGGTGGCACAGCATTCCCAATCTGACGAGCAATAGAAGCCATATTTCCAAAAAACATATAATTTTCTGGAAAAGTTTGCAGTAATGCTCCTTCTCTTAAACTTAAAGCTCTATCTTGCTCTGGATGCCCATGTCTTCCTGAACAGTATTGATAGAATTTTGTTGTAATTGTAGGAGATGGCTTATCCCACCAAATACGACTATATGCATCCTTATATCCATTAGTTTTTTTGTGGCATTCAAGTTTTGGCACATTCTCACCCCAATCTATCCTTGTCCCACCATTTTTAGGTGTATTTTGAATTCTATATAAATTGATTTTGTTCATTTTTGAGGCACGATGCAAAGAATCTTTAAGACTTTTTTCTCCTGCTCTAATTTCATCAAGATGAATTATAAAATCTCTAGGAGTTTTTACATCTGTTGTTGTTTCTTTAAGATTTGGAGTGAATGCTTTTATTCTTGAAGCTAGCAAAATAAAACGGTTACGATTTTGCGGAACTCCAAAATTTTTTGCATTTAAGACTTTATAGTCATATTTATAATTATTTTGAGTAAGAATACTTAGAAATCTTTGCAATACCTCTGGAGATTTTTTAGTAATACCTGGAACATTCTCCATTAAAACAATATGAGGTTTTACACCATTAACAAGGCGTCCAAACTCATCAAGCAATGTTCTGCGCGAATCAGTTTTAATATCTTTCTTGTTGATATTCGAGAATGGCTGGCAAGGGGCACATCCAGCTAAAATCTTTATAGAATTTTTTGATTGATAAAAAATATCCTTTATTCTTTTTGTAGTAATTTTACTTATGTCTTCTTGTATATATGGAACTTGATTATTGATTTCATAAGCTTTTTTTGCGTTGGAATCAATATCAATTCCAGCTAAGACTTGAATACCAGCCTCTAAAAAGCCTCTAGTTAAACCACCAGCTCCACAAAATAAATCTATTGCTACAATTTTCCTCATCAAGACTCCTTTTAATATATACAATCACAGCAAAAATAGTTCCATAATTACAATAAATTGTTAATATTTCTTTACTCTACCCCCTGCCACACTCTTACTACTCTACCCACAATCAAATACTCTCCATTAGGATAGAATAAGTCTTGATAGACTAGATTTAAAGAATGCAGAACCACGCCCTTATCTTTTAGAATCACTTGTTTGACAAACAATCCCTCATTGGTATTAACCACAAAGATTCCTTTATCTTTGAGAGTTGCTTGTCTGTCAATAAAGCAGAGTGCATTATCTTTAATGAGAGATTCCATAGAATCTCCCTTGCACTCTATGATTTCCCATTTGGGATTAATCTTGAGTTTTTCTAGCAATGTGATGGAAAAAGGAATCTCCTCTACACTTATAAATTCATTAATCCCTCCACCTCCTAAAGAAGCATTTGTTTTATAGAGTTTTAGAATCCTATATTTCTCTTCACATTCTAAACTTTCTTTAGGAGAACTTCCAAAGAAAAAGTAATTGATATTAATCTTTCTTTGCTCTAGGAAGTTTAGGATTTGTTTGTAAGGGATAGAGTTTCTAAACTTCATACTATTAAAAGTATCAGGGTGTATGTTTAAGGCTTTGGCTATATCAATAGCTTTAATCTTTGTTTGTCCCTCACTTGCTAAGATGTCCTTTAGCTTTTCTATAATCTCTTCCATTTCCATAATAATCCTTTTAGTTTAAAAGGAATTTAGCATAAAAAGAAATAAAAGGGCAAATGAATTTTGAAATGAAAGGATTTTTACCAAAGCAAAGAGTAAATTACCCCTCATATTCAGGGTGGAATTCTCTTTTTGGAAAGTTTAAATAAGCTGTCGGCGAAGCAGGATTTAAATTGTTTAAATCTCCCAAGATATTAAAAACATTAATATTGTGCATAAACATATTAATGTTTGCTAATGTGGTTGTTGGCATAGCAATGGTTTTTGGCTGCCGATAGATTTGCGGTTGGGGTCGTTGTAATAGTTTGAATATAGCATCAGATTGCATTAATCGTTCGTATAGAGAATAAATTACTTCTTTGATAAAAGTTTTATTTCCTTCTAATAATTCCTCTTGGATTTCCTTGTCCTGATTAATTAACAAAGAAAATTCACTACTTAATGCCAATCTATACCCCCAATATTCTAGGTCTTGAACGAATAATGCCCTTTCATTTCCTAGCCTTTTGATATTAAGCTGTAAAACATCTACATATTCATTAAAGAGATTAATTAGCTGTTGAGTTTTAAGATTTAATTGTGAGTTAGGGATAATTGTCATTCCATTGAGGGGCAAATAGGCATTGTGATACGCATTAAAGAGAATAAACTTATCTAAAGGGCTTGCTTCTTTTAGTATTCTTTTTAATCTTCTAGTTTCTTTCTTTTCCTGCATATAAGGATTGAGCCAAGCTCCAAATAAAGCTCCTCCTAAAGTTCCGCAAACACCAATCAAACTAATCCAAACGCTAGAATCCATTATTTCTCTTTATATTTTTAATTTGAAATTCTATCTAATTTTTGAGCTTCAAATGAGCTAGATTGAGAGAAATAAAAATATACAAGGCAATCTAGCTCATAAGTTTAAGGATTCAAATCCCTCAATAATTCCTCACCAACAGCTCTTTCCTCTTCACATTCTGCATTTGCATATTGAGCCTATAATGTGTCTCTAGGGTTTCTATGGTAAAATCCTTGTAAAGCTTCCTCACTAACTCACAATCATTATAACTCAACAAGAATTTACCTTTAATGCTCTTAAGCAATTTGCATAAGTCCTTATGGTCTTTTAAATCAAAAGTTTTCTTGTTTTTATAATAATTCTCTGTCCCTACATAAGGTGGGTCAAGATAGAACAATGTAACATCACTATCATACCGCACAATAAAATCTCTAAAGTCAAGATTCTCAATACTCACAGGCTTAAGCCTCTGTGCATAGACTTGAAAACTCTTATAAATGTTCTTTGGGCTTCTTGCCTTTTTCGTCATTGCATAATGGTTTCTCTTGCCCCCAAAGCTATGCACGATAGAGTAAAAATAAAGTGCTGCTTTTTCTATCTTGTTTCTTGGTTCTTTATGAATGGAATCTAAGAAAAAATCTCTCCCATTTAACATTCTATTGAGTTCTATTTGGAGACTCTGTGGGCGGGTTTGAATGATTCTGTGTAGATTGATTAAATCCTCATTCCAATCATTTACCACCTCATTGTATTTCGTAAAAGGTCGCTCTTTGGCATAAAGCACAGAAAGACTACCTGCAAATACCTCACAATAACAAGTATGCGGTGGCATTCTCTCTACAATCTCTTTTGCCATTTTGGATTTTCCACCTATCCAAGCAAAGGGGGCTTTAAGAGTGCTAGTTCTCATCTTAAAGTTTGCTTGTTTCATAAGCAACTCCTTTAAAATGAAAGTTTTTTGCCTTGTTTTCAAAAAAGAGATATGATTCCCTTGCTAGTTTTCATTAAGGGGATTTCCCCCTCACTCTTTATTGTTTTCTTTGATTCTTTTCTCTCTTACAATCTCTAATTTTTCACTTTGCCATTTCATAATGAGTTCCAAACAAGCGCACTTTTTCTCTAAAAATTGAAGCGTGTGGTTTAAAGATTTGATTTGTGCTTTTAAAACTTTCTTTTTCATTGTGTTTCCTGTCTAAATTAAAGGGTTTTAAAGAGCAAACAGACAATGAGAAAAGCTTTGTTTATCAAAGCTAGGTTTCCTATTCTTGTCTGTGAGATTTTAAAAACACTTTATAATTTAATCGTCTGTATAAATCTATGCAAGGCAAGAATAGGCACACTGGATTTTTACAAGTAAAAATCTCCCTAATTGCCTTTTATAGATTGATACAGACGACTCCTGAATAAGTCTCACAATAACTCACTTCTCAAACTCCACACTTGTAGTAAAGGAATCTGCACTTAAAGAGTGATTTACGCTTTTAATACGATATTCCCCGCTATTCTCTCCCGCATTGCTTAAGGAGAGAATCCCTCCCGCAAATACCTTACTGCCATAAATATCTAAACTACCACTCACGATTCCACTATTTGCCCTCTCTAGTTTTGCCTTAGCTTTTTCTTTTGCCTCTGCGGCATTCTTGAAACTCTGTTCTAGCCTTATCTGCTCTCCCTCGCCACTGCCTACCACAACTTCTTTGATTGCATTTTCTTTGGTATCGTGCCATACTGCTTTGCAACTCCCATAAAGCGTCTTATTGGAATGCTTTATGCGGTAATTACTACATTCACTTAAGCTAATGGAAGCTTTAGGAATCGTGCTTTTGCCCTCATTACCTTTTCTTAAAAACACGATTTGATTATCATTGACATTAAACACTGCATCAAAATCCTTTGCAAACTTTTTTAAAAATGCTAAATCACTAATGTCGTGCTGTCCTGCATAAGCAATCTTAATCTCCCCAAAGTCAGCAACTGCGTTTAAGCTGTGTTCTTTGGCGATTCTCTCTACAATCTCTTTGAGGCTTACCTTTTCCCACGCGCGATTCTTTCTCTTTTTTAACCCACTGCTAAAATCTACCCCTGTGGCGGTAATGGTTGTGCTAGATTCTGTCCTTTCACTGCTTTGCGCTGCAAAGCTCCCACAATACCAAAGCCCACTCTCTTTGTAGCCTAACCATAGTTTTAATTTATCTTTATATTTAGGACGCTTGAAAGCCCCATATACACTAAGCGTAATCTCATCGCTTACAATTCCCGCTTCATCTTTGAAGCTTAAATCAATGAGATTCTTTGCAATGTGTGCGGTTACATCGTTATTGTTGGCTAGAATCTTAAAAGCAGGTGTAAAGTGATTCATTTGTAATACCTCTTGAGTGTGATTTGCAAAGTGCGTTTCAAACTTGCACCATTAGGAATGATAGCTTTCTCTTTGATTTTTGCACTCTCCACTAGCACCTCACCAATCACTTTGCCATAGCCTAAAACCATAAAGAAAGGTGTTTTAAGTTTCACTGCTTCTAAGAATCCCTCTAGTATCTCTTGCTTTTGTAACAACATATCAAATTCTAGTGTGAAAGATTCTTTAAACTTCCCACTATTAAAATACGCGGGATTATTCCCTATGCGTGTTATTTCACTAAAGTTTAATTCTAAATTGGACTTTATTGTATTGAGTTGTGTTTGTTGCAAGACAAATTTAAAGTCTCCTAAAGCAAGATAAGCCATTTTTTAATCCTTAAAATAAAATTGTTTAGCACAAAGGATTTTAAAGGTTTTGTTGCAGAATCCTTTAAAAACCAAAACACTAACACGATTTTTAAAAATCAATATCACTTAGTGTGCGATTCCTCTGTGAGTCCTGACTCTTTTTAAGTGCTGCCTCTACTTCCCTTTGAATATCCCTTTGAAGCTGTGAGTTCTCTGGAATCTTGCCATCGGTGGTTTGCACTTGGATTCCACCTGTGAAAGCTACACTAATATTGTTTTGTTTAGAGGAAGGATTAAGAGGAGTAGCACGGAGAGATTCTACCTTTTGTGTTTGCTCTAAAGAACCTTTAACCTCTCCAAATCCAAAAAACTCTTTAATACTACTTATAGTATTCCCAATCCAAGAAATCGCACTCTTAAAGTTTGCAATCCAACCCCGCCCCCCAAGTAATTCTTTAAAAAATTCACTTACAGGTGAGAATGCGGAAAGGATTAATCCTAGAGACAACCATTTAAAAGTAGTTTTAAACCAATCCCACAAGACGCTAGCACCTGCTTTAATCCCCTCCCATAATCCTAAGAAAAACTCTTTGATAGGAGTCCAATATTGATAGATTAAAAATGCTGCTCCAGCAATTGCAGTAATAGCTAATCCAATAGGATTTAAAAGCAGTGCGCGAGAGAGGAAAAGCACGCTAGAACTTACCAGCTTAAAACCTATCGCCACCTTGCCAAGTCCTAAAGTCATCGCGCTTAAAACATACATAAAAGACGGAACAAGGATAAGAAGTGTGCCAACCCCGACTGCTGCACCCACTACAACTTTGGTTAAGGCTGGAAAACTCTCTGCAAAACTTGCAAAACCATTCACAATAGGGTTCATCACACTAATCATCGCATTTAAAGGAGGCAAAAGAACGCTTCCGATTGTGATTCCAAGATTCAGAATGCTAGACTTAAGGAGTGTAAGCGCGTTTTCTGTTGTGGCAGCACGCGTTTCAAACTCTCTTTGCAGTGAGCCTGCTTTGTTTTTATCATTTGCTAAAGACACTGCTTTTTTATAATTCTCAATCCCGCTTACAAGCAATGCCATATCATCTCCAAACTCTGCGCCAAACAAATCACTTAAGATTCCCATTTGTTCGGATTTTTCTACTTCAGTTAGGGTTTGTAAGAAATCCTCTAATCCTTTTTGCGGATTGTTTTGGATAGAATCTTTTAGCTCCTCTGCGCTTAAACCTATCTCTTCTAAAGCTTTTTGAAGCCTGCGGTTTGTTTCTCTGGAGCTAAAAGCTTAGTAAAGAGAGAGTTAATCGCAGTTCCTGCAACTTCAGGAGCTTTTCCCATTGTGATAAAAGCACTCCCTAAAGCCGCTGCATTTTCTGCACTTAAGCCCATTACCTTAGCCGTCCCCCCCCGATTCTATTTAAAATCTCTGTAATCTCACTTGCTTTGGCAGCAGAATTATCCGAGATATGATTAATCGCATCACCTAATCCCTCCATTTCTTTTAAGCCTAAACCATAGACATTCATAATCTTTGCCATCGTATCCCCTGCTTGCTCAGCACTCATATCAAAGGCAGTGCCGATTTTTGCTACAAGGGTGGTAAAGCCCATTAAGTCTTTTTTAGCAATTCCTAGTTGTCCTCCACTTGCGGTAATTTTAGCAAGTTCAGTGGGTAGAAGTGGGATTGTTTGAGAGAGTTTGCGAATTTCTTTACCAAAGGCATTCAACTCCTCACTGGATTCAAAATCTACCACCTTTTTTACATCTGCCATAGAGCTTTCAAAATCAATTGCAGCCTTTATGGGCATTGCAATGCTTGCTTCTAGTACGACTTTTCCATTATAGAGCTTTTAAAGGAATCCATATTGGCTTTTGCTTTGATTTTCACTTCTTCGCTATTTAAGTTTTTGATTTTGGTTTTAATAGAATCTAGGGTGGTTTTTATCTTGTTTAATGCAGTGGGGTTTGTTTTAGGTGTGAGCGTGGAGGCAAAGGTGCTGTTTGTTACATTTTTTAAAGAGTTAAGGCTACTTTTTGCAAGTTTAATGCCTTTGTCATTAAAAATGGTTTGAAGTGTGATTCCAACGCTTAAATTTTGCATATTTTTCCTTTATATCTTGTGCCTTTATCAAGAGATTTTGAAAATTCACAGACAAGAGTAGGCAACCTAGCTTTGATAAATAAAGCTTTCCTAATTGTCTGTTCTTTTTCAAAATCTCTTTACATTTTTTTTAAATACCTTTTAAAAGGTATTTAAACACTTTTAATTCTTTGTGCAATCCTTTGCAATTTGCTCTACTTCCTTGTAGTAAATTGCAAGTGCCTTATGCGATTCAAAACTTCCATTTTCTTTGGGCTTTGGTGGAAGTGTTAGGTTGCATTGAATGGGGATAAAGATTTCTTTTGTTTGGATTTTAACAATGGGTTTTGTTGCGCAAGCAGAGAAACCTAGTGCGAAAAGGGCTAAAAGTGCAGTAAATAAGGAATTTCTAAATAACGATTTAAGGGATTGTTTCGTAAAATTCTTTTGGGGGTTTGTCCTAGAGGGCGCAACCTCTAGGGCGTAATCTGACCTCTGAATGGAGGTGATATTATGCACTTCGCAATTATAATTATACTGCTTTGCCTCATCATAGTCAAGGCGTATTAATTTTTGGGGCTTTTGCCCCTCTTTGTAAAGCCCTCTTAATAAACTAAACTTTTGACTTATTTTCATCTTCCCAACTCCTTAAAGATTTGCTTATAGGCTTGTAGCTCACTTTCACAAGTGGAATCTTTAATGATAATTTTCTCTATCCTTGAAGTGAATTGTGTAATCCACGCTTGTGTGTTGAAAAATCGTGTTTTGGTGGGGATGAATGCTGTGGTAATGGATGGGGCTGTGATTGAAGAAGATAGCATTGTTGGGGCTGGAAGTGTGGTAACAAAGGACAAGAAATTCCCATCACGCTCTTTAATACTGGGTAATCCTGCAAAATTGGTAAGAGAACTTAAAGATGAAGAAGTTGCACTTATTAAGGAGTCTGCACAAAATTATGTGCGTTTTAAGAATGGGTTTTTAGCTTAAACCCTCTGTCTTAAAAAGCTAAAAGGGGGAAGTGGAAAGGGGAGCAAGAAAGGATTTTCATTGCCACTATGGATAGATTCTAGCTCTTTTCCATTTTCTAAAAGGATTTTAAAAAGTTTTAGATACTTCTTGCCATCTTTGGTAAAAATCTCTCCAATTTCATTTTTGCAATCCTTAATGCTATTTAGCTGCGCGCTTATAATTTCTTTTGGCTCATTGGGGCGGATTGTGTGGCGACAAAGCGCACTTTTGCCATCTTCACTAACTTCAGCATTAACTTGATAGCTCCCTTCACTAATGGCAGTAAAATGATTTTGTGTGTTTAACTTCTCATAAGGGCGGTGGATAATGTAGCCATCGCTAAAGCCACGATTTTTTAGCGTATCAAGCTCTTGTGTGTATTTCTGTTCTACAAATGCACCTTTGGCATAATCATCTAGTGCTACTCTGTAAGCAAAAGCTGTAATTCCTGCGTAATATGCGGATTTTGTCCGCCCTTCAATCTTTAAAGAATCAATAGCACCGCATTCTAAAATCGTAGGAATATGCTCTGCTAAATTTAAATCTTTGGAATTAAAAATATGTGTCCCTACTCCCTCTTCCTCTTCTAAGCGCATCATTACGCCATTATCGGGGTTTCTTGCATAGATTTCTTTGCCGCTAAAACGCACAAGCTCATCATTTTCAGTATTTCGCACATAATATTCATAATCAAAGCGACAATCATTAGCGCAACTCCCACGATTTGGCACTCTTCCACTTTGCAAAGCAGAGATTAAACAACGCCCAGAAAACGCAAAACACATTGAGCCGTGGATAAAAATCTCTAGTTCTAAAGTCGGAATCGCTTTTTTAATGGCAATAGCATCTTTTAAGCTAAGCTCCCTTGCCGCAACAATGCGCTTCACTCCTAAATCATAAAACACTTGCGCATCTAGCACATTTAAAACATTTGCTTGGGTGGAGAGATGGATTGGAATCTCTGGAGCAATTTGGCGTGCTAATCTCACAACTCCCGGTGCTGCGACAATAAAAGCATCAGGTTTTAAGGAAGCCATTTTTTCAATATGGGTTTGAAGAAGTTTTAATTGGGAGTTGAAAGGAAAACCATTAATGGTAACATAGATTTTTTTACCTTTAGAATGTGTGTAATCCACACCTTCTTTAAAGCTTTCAAAATCAAATTCCTTGCCTGAGCGATTGCGCAAAGAAAAATGGCTGACACCTCCATAAACAGCGTCTGCTCCGTATTCTAAGGCAATCTTTAGTTTTTTAAGATTTCCAGCGGGCGAAAGAAGTTCTGGAAGACGCATTAATTTGTGCCAAATTTTTCAATCAATGCTTCAATATCATCTGTGTGCATCACATTATCCGCGGAATCTCCTTGAATATACACAGCCGAGCTTACGCGCTTGCTATCTTCAATCTTGCCTTCAAATAAAGAGCTCATATAGCGTGAGAGCGCGCGCATTACATTAATAACGCGTTCAATCTTTTGGCGATGAATGTCTTGGTATTGCATACTCTCCATTGCATCTAAAGAAGCCATTGAGATTTCTTGTAAGGAGTCAGAGATTTTTTGCGCGTTTGCTTTAATGTTAGCAATCTCTTCTAGTTTTTCACTAAAAGTGTGAAAATCTGGGAATTTTGCGTGGAGTTTTTGAAGCAATTCTTCTTGGGAGTTAATGAAATCTTGGATTTTTCCAAAAGCATCTTCAATATCTGCGCCTAGATTGTTAATGCTCTCCAGTTTGTCAAACATTTCTGTGGCTTTAATCTCTGAATCACGCGTTACATCATCAAGTTGATGCACAACTTTGTGTTCTGTTGTCGGAGGCGGTGGAGGCCAACTCACATCTTGGTTGATTTTAAAATCATCAGCAGTTACTGCTCCGCTTTCAATAGTTGGATCTGAATGCTTTGGCTCTTCTTGGCTTTGCACAGGTTCTGGCTCTTCAGTAGCGTCAATATCGCTATTTAGCAATGCATCTAATTCTTCTTGTGTCATCATCGCCCTTAAAAATGAACTTAAAATGTAAGATTATACATAATGCTTTGTATATTTTTGTTTAAATCTTAGTGAAAAATCTAAAAAAGCGGTGCGTCCATTTCATTTGGAATTTCTAATTCCATTAGTTTTAAAACACTTGGAGCAATGTTGTTTAAACCTCCATTTTTTACGCTTTTTACGCCATTAGCAGCGATAAAACACCAAACACTCCCTATAGTATGATTGGTTAGTGGTTCGCCTTTTTCATTTTTCATTGCTTCACAATTTCCGTGATCGCTTGTTAGCACAAAGCCATAGTCTAGCTCTTGTGCTTTTGTGTAGATTCTACCTAGTTCAAAATCCACCGCTTCTACGGCTTTAATTGCTGCTTCATAGCTTCCTGTATGTCCTACCATATCGCCATTGGCAAAATTCACAACGATAAAATCATAGCCACTATCCATTGCGCCTAAAACTGCATCGCCAACCTCTTTTGCGCTCATTTGTGGTTGTAAATCGTAAGTTTTAACCTTTGGCGAAGGTACTAAAAGGCGCGTTTCATTAGGGTATGGCTCTTCTATTCCCCCATTAAAAAAGAAAGTAACATGAGCATATTTTTCTGTTTCTGCGGTGTGGAATTGGCGTAAATTATGTTTAGAAATCACTTCAGCAAGGGTGTTTTTAATGCTCTCTTTTGGAAAAAGAATAGGAAAATTAAATGTTTTATCATAAGGCGTCATTGTAATAAGTGGAATTTTAGTAAAGTTTTTGCGCATAAATCCACTAAATTCTACATTTCCTAATGCGCTTACAATCTCTCTTGCCCTATCGCTTCTAAAATTTACAAAAACGATTCCATCTTCTTTTTGGATTCCATCATAGCCATTAAAGCTCGCAGGTTCAATAAATTCATCAAAGATTTCTTTTGCAAATTGTGCTTGCAAATATTCTTTTAGGCTTGTATTTTGTGGATTTTCACCAAGTGCGATTGTGTTGTAGGCAAGCTCTACTCTCTCCCAGCGATTATCCCTATCCATTGCAAAATAACGCCCACTAAGGCTTGCAATGCGGATATTTTTGCCTTGTATTGCTTTTTCTACTTCATTTAAAAAGCTTGGAGCAGTCTTTGGTAAGACATCACGCCCATCGGTGATTAAATGCAATAACATTTCACATTGCGATTGCAATCCTTCTGCAAGGGCTAAAATATGATTTAAGTGGCTATGCACCCCGCCATCACTCATTAATCCAATTAAATGCACTCTCTTACAAGTTTTAATGGAATCTAGGGCTTTGTTTTGCATTAAACTTCCATTTTCTATTGCCTTGTTAATTTTGACTAAATCTTGATACAAAATTCTTCCACTTCCTAAGCTCATATGCCCCACTTCAGAGTTCCCCATTTGCCCTTCTGGTAAGCCCACAGACAAACCAAAGGTTTCAATCATACCATAAGGCACTTCTTTAAAAAGTTTGTCATAAGTTGGCTTTTTGGCGTGAAAAAAAGCGTTGAAGTCGGGATTAACATTAAAGCCAATTCCATCGGTGATGATTAAAAGGGTTTTCATTTAAGAATTTCCTAATTTTAAAGTTATTTTAGGTAGAATCCTATCTAAATTTTTCCTAAAATTTCATTTATAAGTGCTAGATTTATGCTTTACTACCTTTATGCGTTTTTTGATATTAATTTGTTCCAGTATATCACGGTGCGTTCAGCTATTGCGTTTTTTATTGCATTGCTTTTGACGATTTTTATAATGCCTTATTACATTTTGTGGGCTCAAAATAAGCAAGCAAATCAGCCTATTTCAAAGTTTGCTCCCAAAAATCATCAAGAAAAGGCAAACACGCCCACAATGGGTGGAATCGTTTTTGTGAGCACAACCTTGCTTGCCACTTTATTATGTGCAAAACTTACACATATTTATGTGCTTTTAGGGATTGCTACGCTACTTCTTTTTGCATTTCTTGGCATAAGTGATGATTATTCTAAAATCTCGCAGAATAAAAACGCAGGAATGTCGGCAAGAAAAAAGCTTTATTTACAGATTTTTATGAGTTTTTTACTTTCTTTAGCATTGTATTGGACGACCTTAAATACAGAGTTTTATTTACCTTTTTTTAAGAATGCTCTGTTTGATTGGGGAGTGTTTGGAATCTTATTTTGGACACTTGTGTTTGTGGCAACAAGCAATGCGGTGAATTTAACAGATGGTTTAGATGGCTTAGTTGCGATTCCATCAATTTATGCGCTAACTTCTTTGAGTGTATTTGTGTATGTGGCTGGACATAGCGGACTTAGTGCGTATTTACTCTATCCAAAGGTGCTAGATAGTGGGGAGCTTGTGATTTTATCTGCAGCGTTAATTGGGGCTTTGATTGGTTTTTTGTGGTATAACTGCCACCCAGCACAAGTCTTTATGGGAGATAGCGGAAGCCTTAGTCTTGGGGGGTTTATCGCGTATATGGCGATTGTTTCTAAAAATGAGATTCTTTTATTTTTGATTGGATTTATTTTTGTAGTGGAAGCTTTGTCTGTGATTTTACAAATTGGAAGTTACAAAACGCGGGGTAAGAAAATTTTTTTAATGGCACCTTTGCACCATCATTTTGAAGAGAAGGGTTTAAGTGAGAGTAAGATTATCGTGCGTTTTTGGATTGTGGCGTTAATGAGTAATTTAATTGCGCTTTTGAGTTTGAAACTGCGCTAAAGGAATTGTTATGCTGATACTCTTAGGGTTTGGAGGGACAAATCGTGCAATTGTGGAATCTTACGCGCCGCTTTTGGTTTTTGATGATAGTTTTAAAACGCTAAGTTACGATGAATTTGATAATGCATTGTATCCTAGCGCGTATCTATCAGAGATTTTATCTACGCAATTTGATGCGACAATTCTCGTAAGCCCAGGGATTCCACCAAATAACACAATGGTGCAAACAGCGCGTTTTTTTGCTAGAAAATACTCTAAAATGCGCCTTTTAAGTGAATATGATTTTTTTGCCCATACAATGCCTTCTTCTGTGTGGATTAGTGGCACAAATGGTAAAACAACAACCACACAAATGCTAACACATTTGCTAGCACATCTAAACGCTCAAAGTGGCGGAAATATTGGAATTCCCTTAGCAAAATTGGATTCTAATTCTCCACTTTGGGTGCTAGAAACAAGCTCTTTTACACTCCATTATACAAATCTAGCAAAGCCTAGCTTGTATCTTTTGCTGCCACTCTCACAAGATCACATTAGTTGGCACGGGAGCTATGAAGCCTATATTAAAGACAAGCTAAAGCCTATTTTATTGCTAAAAGAAAAAGAAATTGCGATTTTGCCAAAGAGTGTGGAGGGGCATACTTTTTGTAAAAAGTCTCTTGGGAAGCTTGTGTTTTATGAAAATTCTAACGATTTAGCGCAAATTTTTGGGATAGATTTAGAAAAAATTGCTTTTAAAGAGCCTTTTTTGCTGGATGCAACGCTAGCATTGTGTGGGGCAAAGATTTTAACGCTACAAACAGATTATACGCTTTTAAACGCCTTTAAAATTGGGGCGCATAAAATGGAAGAATTTTATGATAGGGCGGGGAATCTTTGGGTTGATGATAGCAAGGGGACAAATATTGATGCCACAATGGAAGCTTTAAAAAGTTACCAAAATCAAAGGATTTTGCTTGTGCTGGGGGGCGATGATAAAGGGGCTGATTTAAGCCCGCTGTTTGATTTAATCAAAGTTTTAAAAAAGGGCAATGGAATAGAGATTTTTGCGATTGGGAGCAACACAGATAGGCTTTGTAAGCTTGCACTTGGGATTGTGGAATCTAAAGCGTGCTATACGCTTGAAGTGGCGGTAGATAGTATAAAGAAGAGATTGTTGGAATTCAAAAAAGATTCTACAAAATGTGTGGCAATGCTATCTCCTGCTGCTGCAAGTTTGGATCAGTTTAAATCTTATAAAGAAAGGGGAGAGAAGTTTAAACTTTATGCTCTTAGTTAAACTCAAGTGGGTCTATATCAATCTCGCAAGCAAAATTGCGCAAGGGTAAAAGCGCGATGTGTAAGTCCTTAGAGCTTTTAGAGCGGAGCATTATTAAATAACGCCACTTGTCTAAAATGCGTTCAATTGGGGCTTCACCACTGCCTACAATTTCTACATTAAGTGTATTTTCTTTGATTTTTTGTTGTAAAATTTTTAAGGCTTTTTGCATAAGATATTTTGCTTTTATTTGATTTTTATCTTTAAAATGGATAAGAGATAAACGCATAAAAGGTGGATATAAATTTTCACGCATAAGAAGTTCGTCTTCTAGAAATATCTGATAATCGTTTAAGTATTTTTTAAAAAAATCTTCATATTGTGTTTGGATTAACACTTCGCCATTTTCTTTTCTGCCACTTCTCCCTGAGATTTGAAACATTAAGGCTAAGGCTCTTTCTCTTGCCCTATAATCACTTCCTTTTAAAAGATAATCAAGCCCTAAAATTACGCTTAGTGCGACATTATGATAATCATGTCCTTTGGAGAGCATTTGTGTGCCTACTAAAATATCAATTTTATGGTGATTAAATGCATCAAGAGTTTGGGAGAGCTTTTTTTGCGTGGTAATAGAATCGCGGTCAAAACAGGTTATGCGAGCCTTTGGTAAGGACTCTTGCAAGGTTTTAGAAAATTCTTGTGTGCCTATGCGTAGGCTTTGTAACATTCCTTGACATTTAGGGCAAGTTTGTGGAATGGGGCGTGTATAGTGGCAATAATGGCATTTTAGACTGGAATCTTTAGAATGCAAGCTTAAAGATACACTACAATTTGGGCATTCAATAGCTTCATTGCATTCTATGCAAAGCAAATGTTTAAAATTCGCACGCGTAGGCAAAAAAACAATGGCTTGCTTGCCACTCTCTAGGACTCTTTGCAAAGTTGTTTCTATGGGTGTAGTTTGTATTTGTGTGGATTCCGTATTTTTGCAAAAGTGGTAGTGTTTTTGTGTATTAAAATGTGTGCCTTTTAAGCGAAAAAGGCTATGGTTTTGCTTGGCGCGTTGATAGCTTGTAACAAGCGGAGTTGCCGAGCCTAAAACGATTCTTAGATTCTGTGTTTTAGCAAGATAGAGTGCCACATCGCGTGCGTGGTAGCGAGGAGTGGAGCTTGATTTATACGCATCATCGTGCTCTTCATCAATGACAATGGTGTCTAAATTTGATAAGGGCAAAAACAAGGCTGAACGAGCGCCTGCTAAGATTCTAACTTTGCCTTCTTTTAAATCTTGTAAGATTTGAGTTTTTCTAGCCTTTGTAACTTTAGAGTGCCAAAATGCAATACAATCTCCAAAAACAGCCTTTAACCGCTTTTCCATTTGCGGAGTTAGAGAAATTTCAGGCATTAAAAAAAGCGCATTTTTGCCTTTTTTTAAACTCGCGTTAAATAAGTGCATATAAATTTCTGTCTTGCCACTGCCTGTATCACCAAAAAGCAAGGAATCTTGGCGGTTTTTGATGAAGTTAAAGGCTTCAAGCTGGCTTTTATTCAAAGAGTTTAGCGGAAAGTCTAGGGGTTGTAAATTTAGATTCTGTGTGCTATTAAAGGGCGTAAAAAGACTAAATGCAAGGGAGTGCGAAGTGCAATAATAACTTGTGATAAACTCCGCAAGGGTGCATTGTGCTTGGGAGAAGTGGAAGTCTAAGGGTGTGGCTTCTTTGCATTCAAATTTGGGCGTTTGACATTGCTTAAGCACAATTCCTTGCAGGGTTTTAGAATGCAAGGGAATGCTAACAAGTGTGCCTTTTTCAAGGAAAGTTTTACTAAAGTAAGTGAGCAATGGAGAATTGCGCTTTAAGATTACGATGTGATAGAAGAATTCTTGCAAATGCGTTAATTTTTAGCGTCTTGGATCTTTTGTATTGCAGTTGCAAGGCTTGATTCTAGCGTGGCTTTGATTTCATAAGATTCTAAAAACGCACGCAAAAGATCACGCGGATTTATTACGCCTGCATTATCTGTGATAGCCTTTAATGCCTCAAGAGTGGCTGGGGAGATTTCTTGTGTGGGAATATCAAAGAAACGCCCTGCAAGGCTCACGCGAAACGCATTATCCATATATTAATGTCCTAGCGCATTTTGGATTTTATTTAATGCGCCTTCTAAATCGCGATCTTTTGCGCTAATTTCATCATACAGAGAGCTAATTTCAGAATTTTTGGCTTCATTTTCAGCTTTTAAAAGCACAATTTGCTGGCGTAAAGATTGATTTTCATCGCGCAATTTTCTTAGTTCTTCAACAAGACTTTCAACGCTTTCTAAAAGTTTATTTGAAATGTTTTTAGCTTCTTCCATTGCAATTCCTTAAATTTAAATCGCGCGTATTTTAGCATTATTTTTTAAAGTTTTTGGGAGTTTTGTTAAACTTTTTAAGAAAGCAAGGCTTTTAGCGTGCTAATTAAATGCGTAACTTCTTGCTGTGTGTGCGTGTAATGGAGATTTAGCCGAATCCAACCGGGCTTTTGAGTAAAAATTGTGCCATCTTCTAAACCTAACAAATCGTGTCCATAAGGTCCGGCACAAGAGCAACCTGCACGCACTAGGATTCCGTATTCTTTGGATAATTTTTCTGCTAATGCAAAGGGTTCAAAACCTTTAAGATTAAAGGCAAAAATCCCTAATACATTATGTGTTAAGTTTCCATAATGCGTAATGCGTGGTTCATTTTCTAAAAACTCTCTAAATTGTTTAATGTAAGGGAGTTTAGCCTCTTTTATCCATTCTAAGCCGATTTCTTGACGCAAGGCAAAGCCTAAATATGCGCGCAAAAAGGCTAAGATTCCCGGAGTTCCTGCTTCTTCTCTTATTTCATCAATACCAAAATATTTGGCACTTGTGCGTGAAACATAGCCCACAACGCCCCCACCACAGAAAGTTGGCGGAAGTGTTTTATCAATTAAGGCGCGATTTACAATTAAGATTCCACTACCTCCAATTCCACCAAAGAGTTTGTGAGGGGAGAGAAAAATCGCATCATAAAATTGTGGCTCAATATGTAAATAAGAAGCACTGCTTGCACAATCAAAACAAACAATCCCATTATGTTTGCGTATAAGATAAGAAATTTCTTGGTAAGGGATAACAATTCCGCTAACATTTGAACCTAGCGCAAAAGAACCGATGATTTTGCGTCCTTTGTTGGAATCTAAAATGTGCTTTAAGGCGTCAAGGTCAAAAAGCCCTTGCGCATTGAGTGGCACACGCACTACTTCACATAAGCCTTCTCTAAAGCTTAGTTCGTTGCTATGGTGCTCATAAGGTCCTACGACAACTAAGGGAAGTGTGGATTTATCAATCTTTGATAAGTTTAAAATTGCGCGTGTTTTAGGGGGGATATAAACGCCTAGAAGCTCCTGAAACTTCTTGATTGCTGCTGTTGAACCAAAGCCGCAGGAAATTAAGGCGAAATTGGAATCTAAATTAAAAAAGCTTTTTAAATGCTCTCTGGCACTCTCATAAAGTTCGCTCATAAATTCTGCATTTGTATTGCTTTGAGAGTGTGTATTTGCATAAAAAGGCAAAATGGAGTTAATGCGCTCTTCTGTGCATTTTGCGCCAAGTCCGCTAGCTGTCCAGTCAAAATAATGGAATCCTTTTTGTAAAATGCAGTCTTTTTTTAAAATCGCGCGCTTGGATTCCATATCGCTAGATAAGGTATTGCTAGATAGGGCATTAAAAAGGGGGGCAAAAAAATCCATAATTTTCCTAAATTTAGTAAAAATGGCACATTTTACCACAATTTTTAAGATTGCATTCTAAGTAATGCTATACTTTCAACTTTATTTTGCGCCTTGATTTTTGGAGTTTTTAAGTCTTTATGGAAAACATTATTACTTTTGGAATTATTGCGATTTTAATTGTTGTTGCTCCCTTTTTAAGCTCTCTTACGCGTTTGCCACTAGTAGCTGTGGAGATTGTGTTAGGCGCTTTAGCCTTTCATTTTGGACTATTTTCGCATTCGGAATCTTTGGAGTTTGTTGCACATATTGGGTTTTTGTTTTTAATGTTTTTATGTGGTTTGGAAGTGGATTTAAAAACTTTTACAAAGCTTGGTAAGGGGTTTTTAAAATCTGCATTTTTTTATTTTTTAGTGTTATATGGAATGGCATTTTTGTATGTTGTAAATACAAATTTATCAGAGTTTTATATTGCTGCATTGCCTGTTATGAGCCTTGGAATGATTATGGCAATGCTAAAAGAGTATCCTAAAAACACACCTTGGTTACAGCTTGCGCTAAATGTTGGAATCCTAGGTGAGCTAATTAGTATTGTGGCGCTTGTGGTGTTAAATGGTGCGTATTCGCACGGGCTAACTTGGGAGTTATATAAGACTTTACTCGTGTTGTTTTTATTTTTAAGTGTGATTGTTGGAGTGTTTAAGATTGCTGATGTGTTATTTTGGTGGTTTCCGGCGTTTAAATTTTTCTTAATCCCTAAAGAATCTAGCAAAAATCAAGACATTCGCTTTAGCGCAATGTTGTTTTTTATTTTAATTGGAATCACGCAAATTTTAGGGTTAGAAAGCGTGCTTGGAGCATTTTTGGCTGGAATGATTTTAGCAACTTATTTTCATCATCAAAAAGGTTTGGCAGAAAAGTTAAATGAGTTTGGCTTTGGCTTTTTTATCCCACTATTTTTTATTTATGTTGGCTCTACGCTGGATTTAAATTTAATGCTAAAAAACTTGCATTTACTTTCTTTAACGCTAAGTATTATCGCTATTATGGTTTCTTTACGTTTAATTGCGACATTTATAGCGTATAGCAAATACTTTAAAAGCTATATTAAAACCGCTCTCTTTGCCTTTAGCCACGCGATGCCTTTAACTTTCTTAGTTGCCACAGCACAGCTTGGAATGCAGTTTGGTGCAATTAGCACAGAAGAATATTACGCGCTAATTCTAGCAGCATTAATGGAGGGGATTTTCCTAACTATTGGAATTAAAATGCTTTATAGTTATTGGATAAAAAAGAAAGAGAAAAATCAAGTAATATTGTCTTAGTGATGTTGTAAATACAGAATGGATTATTCTATGTTCCACTGATTCTGCACCCACTAAATTTTAGATTATGTGTTACTGATTCACGCAAAAATATTCAACCTGTCCTGTAAATAAATTTTGTTAAAACAGGGAATACAATAAAAAACTAAATAGAAAATTAGTATAGTGATGTTGAAAAATTTTTTAAAGGAGTTGTTAATGAAAAAGTTATTACTAGCTTTATCTATAATTGCTGGTCTTTTAAGCAATGCTTTTGCTATTGATTTAATTTCTGTGGCCACTAATGGAAAATCTAATGAAAATTCTTTAGGCGTTAAAATACTCAATAATCAAGAGATGAGTGAGATTGTGGGCGGGGCTACAATTCTCAAACATTTGTATGGTAATACATATCAATATTTTATCCCTTATAACTACGGAACAAAAGATAATTCTGGAACCAGAATATCCTATACGGCGTATTACAAATTATTTGAAGATTATGCAAATGAGCTTACACTTTTAAATGTTGATGATGGTAGCAATCAGTATATACCCGTTGTCAAGGCAACATTAAATCATCTAAACAATCAAGTAAATATATCTATTATTGGCATGAATCAAAACAATCCTGTTTATACACGCCCTGCTGATAGATATTATGCGGATAAATTACTTGATGATAGAAAAATACTCAATGAAATAAATGGAGTTATTAGAAGTGATGCGAATAAATATTGGGGCATTAGATAATTCAAACATTTAAGCGTTAGGAACATATTTTGCTTACCCGCTAAATTAACTAAATAAATGGGTAGGCAAATGACTGGTATATCTAATTCCCTTCACAATTTAAATCTCTATGCAAATGTTTTCAATCAAACAAAAAATCAAACAACAAATTTTTTAACAGCACAAGAAACAATAACCAATAAAGAGGCGTTGCAAGCTATTGTAGATTATGTATCGCCGATAGAGAAAAGAGGAATCGTGCTTGATTCGCCTAGTTATTTTGAATTTGAAAATGAATTAATACAAAAATCCAAAGAAATAAATCCGCCTACAAAATCGCAAATGCAGGAAGCAAAAGAATTTTTAAAACGCGAAATGAATAGTATTATTTCTGAAATTTATCGAAACAATAAGCAAACAATAGAGGATTCCATTGAAATAGAAAAAGCAATAGAGTTGGGAGAAGATAAAAAATTCCCTAGTGGAGGTTATGAGCTTTTGAATCTTTTGAAGGCTTATCCTTACATACCTAATAATTCTCTTGATAATGGCGGTGAAAATTTATTGGAGCAGATTAAAAGATATGTCGATACAGAATTAAATGCAATAGGAACAACATTTTTTAATGTGGCACAAGATTATATTCCCAAAGAACAATTAAAAGAAATTCAAGATAAATTAGCTATCGTGCATTCTTACTATCTCAATGGAAATTCCATAGAAATTGATAATAAAAAATTTTCTTATAATGCGACAATGGATAATTTCAATCAATTTTTTGTCACAGAAGTTACAAGTATCGAAGATTTGGTTGAAAATAATGCAGATTATTATTTGTTGCAGATTTCTTATACTGCTACCCAAAGTATTTTTGATATACTCAATCAAAAAGAAAAACTAGAAAAGGAAAATCAAGACTTGAAAAGCAAACAAGCCATAGAAGCATATAACTATGGCAATGGATATTCTAGCACTTTAACTTCCAAATTCTCTAAAGAAATAGAGAGTTTTATCAATCAAACGATTAAAGAATCAAAATCATAATGCAAAAAATACCTTTATTGCACATTCTTTTTGCTTGTTTTTGTATGGTAAGCTTTACTTTTGCTTTTAGTGTTAAATCTCTACAAGAACTCCACAATCAAAATGTTATAAGGCAGCAATATGAAGAATCTTGTGGGGCTTCTGCTTTAGCAACCTTACTTAATCTCTTTGAATTGAGACAATATAGCGAACAAGATATACTTGCTTTTTTAAATCAAAAAACCAATATGTTAAGCTTCAAAGAATTGCAAGAAGTGGCAAATACTCTAGGCTATACCACTAAAGGCTTTCAACTTCAAAGGGAAATATTAGAGCAAACTTCTTATCCCTTGCTTGTAAGAATAGAAAATGATCCTAGATTCCCTCATTTTGTAGTAATTATCAATCACAAAGGTGATTTTATTCAAGTCTTTGATCCTAATTTTGGGCAATATAAAGCAACCAAAAAAGAGTTTTATTCTGTATGGGATAGAAATCATACAGGTGGATTTGCTTTAATCATTGCAGGCAAAGAAAATTCTAAACCCAACATAAAAGTTTTAGAGTTTCCTAGTGAAGTGTTTTTTAAATAATTTACAATCTTATTCTAAAACTTAAACACTTAAAACCAAATATGGAATACTTGTTGCTAAAGATTTAGCATATATTTTTATAAAGGATTATAATGTTAAAAAGGATTTTAGTCTCTTTTTTTGTATTTATTTCAATAAGTTTTGCCTCTGATCCCATTACTATGGATTCGCTTTTTAAAAGCAAATTGGCTTAAGGAGTATCACAAGCGTAAGTTACCTAAGTAGCGGTAATGCCTACATTTACAATATGTATCCCACACTTGTAGCACAGCCTGATACAAAGACTTGGACAGATACAAAGCAAGTTTCTATTAGTCAAACTTTTATTTACACTCTTACACCTAAATTTGATATTCTTGTAGCTGGTAATGGAAGCTACAAACAAAATGAGTATGTAAGTAATTTTGGATTTTCTTATGGAAGTGAGAGGAGTTTTGATTTTGATTCTTTGTGGATTGGTGGAATCTATACGGGTGATAGCATTGGCGGTATGTTTATCCCTCAAGTTACTTTGCAAGGTGGTGTGATTCAAAGAGAGGAACATTTTGATGAATCAAAAAACTTTGCTTTTAAATCCTTCTCGGTTCAATTTGCACTCAAAAATTATTCTGACCCTGTTATCTCATCGCTTTATATTGGCGGGGTTTATAATGCAGATAGAAACTTTGATTATGGAAAACTGGAATATGGCAATAGCTTTTATTTTGGATTTGATATGTCTGTGATTTTAAGTCCTAAAATCTCTTTAGATGTGGGATTAGAACAAAGATACCAAAGTGGCTCTAAATTTGAAGGGCGAAAGACTTCTAATTCTTATTCTATTCCCACATTTTCTTTGGGGGCTACTTATAGCTTAAATTCTGATACCGCTATTTCTGTCTCTGGCACCGCTGGGGGAAGCTCATCAGCTATTTCTGTCTCTGGCACCGCTGGGGGAAGCTCATCAGCCCCTGATAGTGTTTTTACAATTAGTTTATGGAAAAAGTTTTAGAAATTTACACAACTTCTATGCGTCCATTGTTTCGGCGGATTTTGCCTTCTAATTCGTATTCAAATAACATTTCGCCAAAGCGTAAAAAGGCTTCCTCAAAAAAGGGATTGCTTTGGCAAAATTCTAAAATTTCATCTCTGGAATCCCTTAAACTCGCCCTTAAATTTGGCGTAATGTTGGAATCTAAAATGCTTGCGCAAAGCTCATTTACAAAAGCATCTATATCCCAAATCACCCGTGCTTGATTGTTTTTGGCTAAACTTTGCGTGCCAAGACTCTGTCCTAAATGGTGAGGTGGGACAAAAATCGTTTTACCAAGGCTTAGAGCATATTGTGCGCTTTGCATAGAGCCACTTTTTAAATCCGCTTGGGGGATAATCACGCATTCACCAAGACTTATTACAATTTTATTACGCTCTAAAAAAGAATAGCGGTGTGGGGTGTAAGTGGGGGTAAATTGACTAAGAATCAAGCCTTGTTTGTAGATTTTAGAAATAATAGGCGCGTTGCTTTTGGGATAAATGTAATCTAATGAGCTTGGGGAAATCATAATGGTATTTGGCAGGGCGTTTGCGTGAGCGATAATATCAACGCCTAATGCGCCACCACTTACAATTACAATTCCGCGTTTGCTGAGTTTTTGCGCTAGAGTTTGGGTGAAGCTTTGAGCATAAGGATTTGGATTGCGCGTGCCAATGATTGTAACTTTAGGTGCTTTTAAAAGCTCTAAATTACCGCAATAATAGAGTGTTTCAAGCTCTTTAATATGTGTGAGTGATAGAGGGATTTGCTTGAGTTGTAAAATCATTCTTCTTTTTGCACAAGATAAATTACAATGGAATCCACAAAACCATATCTGCGGTAGCCATCGCCCTCTCCATCTCCTTCAAACTGATCTAAAATTGCTTTTGTTTCGTGGTTTTGGAGAAGTTTTATGAGTTCAAAGCTCTTACCATAGCGTTCAAAATAGCGTTTTAGGGTAATCACCCAATTCACTTCAATATTGTGCAAGTTTTTTTCAATTTGTTTTAAATACGCAATTTTTAGCAAAGAGCCGATTTTATCCACCCAATAATTAATCTCTAAATACTCACCAAAAAGCACCATTGCGTGTTTTGCATTGCCACTATACGCATAAGGTTTTGCTTCTTCATAATGGCGCAAGAAGTCTTTTGTGAAGTCCTTAAACTGCTGCATTGAACGCAAGCTCTCAATCTCATCAATTAGAGAATACACCTTTTTAATATCTTTTGCTTCAATGGCAGTTAATAGACTCTCTTTTTGCTGCATTAAAACAATGCGTTCGTTTGCATTACGCTTTAGTGTTGGAAAAACAAGTAGTGTTTCAGCGATTTTCTTTGCTTCATCATAGCGGAAGTTTTTCTCTAGCTCAATTAAATTAGCTAGCATTCTCTCGCCTACAAGCAAAACCTTTTTATACAAATCTGTATCGCGTAAAAAGGAAAATTGAAAGGTTAGACTAAAATATTCTTTAAAATTTTGTTTTTTTATCAAGGCTTCGGCTTTTTCAAAAACATCGCAATTTCGTAAAAGTTGAACAATCAGCTCTTTTTTTGGAGTATTGTTAAAGGGAGCTAGTGTTTGTTCAGCTAGGCGTTTATTAACATTTGCGTTTTCAATTAAGAGTTTTTTTGCATTAAAAAAAGCCTTATTCCAAATATTTTCTAGCTTTTCATATGCTTGAGTTTTCACAAGAAACTTCGTTGTTTGAAGCATTTCATAGGCTTTTGGGTAGTCTTTTTTAGAAATGAGTTCTAAAAAAGTCTTGACACCATCTTTTTGGGCAAGATAAAAGTCAAATTCATTTTTCTTAGAAGGATTAACCACAAAAGGTGCAGTTAGTTCAACAGCTTCTTCAATGCAGTCTTGATTTAGCAAATCAATAGCTTGGTGTAAAATCTCTGGCCATACTTCATCAAAGACTTTTGTTAAAGGGTGAATACTTAAGAAAACATTCTTGTTAATTGCTTCTCTAGCACTTTTGTAATCTTTTCTATCAAGGCTTGCTTTTAGTTCATCTTTGCCTTCATTATAATCAATAATAAGCAAAGATCCATCAATAGAGCCTATATACAAGTGATTATGCGAAAAGGTTAGTGAAGCAATTCCAGCGTGTTCATCTTTGATTTCCATTGCTTTTGTATTGTCTTTTAGCGCGATAACATAAAGCGTATCAGAGCGTGTGCCAACAAGAGCATAATTTTCTTCAGAGTCTATTGCAATACTTGTGGGCCAAAAGGCAAAAGGGTATTCTTGGGAGATTATTTTACCATCTTTTAGGCTAAAAATAATAGATGCATTATTGCGACACACAAGAATGAGCTTTTCATCTTTATCAAAAAATGCAGAATCTTCTACAACATCGCTAGTTACAAAGTTAAAGGCAATTTTGTGGCGGAGCATATCAAACACAAGGGTAAATTTATCAAATCCGCTAATGGCTACAAACTCGCCACTCTTAGAAAAACGAATTGTAGAGATATAATCAGAACGCGCAAGAAGGGAGGCTATGGGCAAAAAGCTTCGTCCATCATAAAAAAATACGCGCCCATCTTGTCCGCCTGTGGCAAAAAAACGCCCATCTTGTGAAAAGGCTGAAGATTCTATATCGCCATCGTGGTCGTCTAAAGTGGCGATAGGTTTAGGCTTAGAGCCATCAAATTCTATGATAAATGCTTTTTTTTCGCCAAAAATTGGAATGCAAAAATATGTTAGAGAGGATATTCCAAAGGCGTGGGAATAGCGGTGTGGGGATTCTGCATTTTTAGTAACCTGAATGCTTTTAGAAACTTTTAAAGAAGAGTTAATTTCCACAATATGAAAAGTATTATCCACGCATAATGTGGTTTCTTTGGATTGCATAATGCTTAAAACGCTACCTTGTAGCTGTTGTGTGGATTTTGGAGTTGTCATACGCGATTTCCCTTATCTCGCAATTTCTAAAAGCTTAAAGCCCCTATTTTAGCATATTTTCTTTAAAGATAGGTATTTATGGTGTGATGATTTCATTAATATAAACAAGTTCTACTCCACTTTTTTGTAAATAATCAGTAGCATTTTTAAGTGCTAGAAGCGTGGCTTTGTGTGGATGCCCAATGGCTATTGCATAACCTTTTTGTTTGGCAATTTGAACCGCTTGTATGAGTTGTTCTGTAATTTTTGGAATATCTAGGACATTATCCAAAAATACATCGCGTTCTAGTGGTTTTTGCTGACAGGGATTAAATGCTATATAAGGGGATTTTGCATAGGCGGAGTTAGTTTTTGTAGTGGCGATGGTTCTAGAGTCAATAAAATTGATATGATGATTGTTTAATGTTTCTAAAAGTAGCGACATAGATTCTAAGTTTTGAGTGAATTTACTTCCTGTGTGGTTATTAATATGGCTTAGGTTTGGGAAATCGTGTTTGATTGCAGCAATGTAGGATTCCATTTTGTCTTTAGAATCGCCAGCAAAGAGCCATTTATGCTCTTTTTGATGAAAATTGAGAGCTTCAAGGGGTAAGTGAATCATATAAAAAGGAGCGATTTTAGCGATTTTTGGAGTGTCGGGATTGACTTTACTTTTGGGGAATAAAGAGGGTGTGAGCTTAAAAGGAATCTCTTTTATGGCTTGATATTGCGCAAAGTTGCTAACATCATCAATAATAATGGCAAGCTGGGGTTTGTTACGCACACAAAAGTTGGAATCTAATTTGGGGCTTGGTGCTAGTAATTCCTGTCTTTGTGACTCTTGTATGGTTTGCTTCGCTTCATGCGGCGTGGTTTTTCTTGGTGTGCTATTTTGATTTAATCCTTGTGGTGAGTTAGGAATTATGGAATCTTTTTTGATTTGTTCTAAATGTTCTTTTAAAAAATTAATATTTTTTTGAATAAGCTCCGCGTTGTTTGTTGCAAGTGTAGCGTTGCTTTGGTGTGCTTTTGGGGAGTCGTGGAGATTTTCAGTATCTTGGAGATTTTGCTGTAAAGTTTTGTTTTGGGGGTTTGAATGTTTAGGGATAAAGTTAAAGGTTAGTAAAATTAACAATAAAGCAATAATGCCTATTGTAAGAGGCTTAACTTTATCCATTTAGATTTATTTTTCTAGCAAAATCTCAACTTCAAGAGTGTTGAAGTTTTGGTTGGAATCAGTTTTAATATCTATTTTTTGAGCTTTTGTGTATTTTTTAATCACTTCTAAAATCTCTTGTTTCATTGCGTCCATATAAGGCACATTAATAGCGCGTTCGTGTGCTAAAATCAGAGTTAATCTGTCCTTTGCTTCTTGAGCGGAGTTTTTTTTGCTTTTGAAAATATCTAAGAAACTCATTGGAACAACCTTGCAAAAAAGCCTTTTTTAGCTTTTAATTCCAAAAATGGCACATCTTCGCCTAAAATGCGTTTTGCAATATTTTGATAGGCTTTAGATGCTAGGGAGTCGCCATAAATTACTGGTTCTCCAGTGTTTGTAGATGAGATGATTTTTTCATCTTCTGGAACGATTCCAATTAGTGGTAATGCTAAAATATTTAGCACATCTTCAACGCCTAGCATTTCTCCTTTCTCCACCATTTCTGGCTTTAGGCGGTTAATGATAATGTGCTTTTGCACTTCTTCGCCATTTTTCGCCTTTTGACTTTTTGCATCAATGATTCCAATCACTCTATCAGCATCACGCACGCTTGAAACTTCTGGTGTAGAAATGATTAATGCTCTATCGGCTAAAAAAATAGAATGTTCAAATCCTCCTTCAATCCCCGCTGGAGAGTCTAAAAGCACAATGTCAAATTCTTCTTTTAATTTGTTGATTAATCCTGCGACTTTATCTGTATCTAGGACATTTTTATCCTTACTTTGACTTGCTGGCAAGAAGTAGAGATTTTTTGTTTTTTTATCATTGATTAAGGCTTGAGAAAGATTGCATTCCCCCTCCATAACATTGACAATATCATAAACAATACGATTTTCTAAGCCTAAAATCATATCTAAATTGCGCAATCCAATATCAAAATCCACCGCTACAACTTTTTTTCCAAGCTGCGCCAAGCCTACCGCTAGATTTGCAGTAGTTGTTGATTTGCCAACACCGCCTTTGCCTGAAGTAATTGTTATCACACATCCACTCAAAATACATACCTTATCATAAAATAAATCCGCAATTATAGCGATTACTTCGCTAAAAAAGCGATAAAATTTATAAATTTTTATCTAAAAATCTAAGGATTTTATGTGGTAGCTTTTGCGATGAATGGGTGATAAGCCGTGCGTTTTGATTGCTTGTATATGCTTCTTTGTGCCATATCCCTTATTGTGCGCAAAGTTATAATGGGGATAGAGTGTGTGAAGTTCTAGCATTTCAGCGTCCTTTGCGCTTTTTGCTAAAATACTTGCTGCGCTGATTGTATGGAGTTTGGAGTCGCCTTTAGTGAGTGTTTTTAAATGCGGAATTTTAAAATTACAATTTCCATCAAAGATATAAAAAGGTGCATAAATTGTGCTTAAGATTTCTTGTAAAGCTTCTTTGATACACGCGCTTAAGCCTTTAGTGTCAATCTCGTTTGCTTCTTTTTTGATGATTTTAAATGTTGCGTAGTCTTTTAGAATGTTTGCTAGTGCATCGCGCTTTTTTTGGCTTAGAGTTTTAGAATCTCTTAAAGAGTTTTTTAAAGACTCTGGGAGTTTTTCTAAAACCACACCGCATACAAAAAGTGATCCTGCTACACAGCCCCTTCCAGCTTCATCAATGCCACAAAATTGCGTATTTGGTGGAATATTTAAAGATTTTAAAATTTTAAAATCAGAAACTATTTTTTTTGACTCTAGCTCTAAAGTTTCAAGCATTATTTTAAGATAATTGCCAATACTTCTTTAAAATCACTTACCGGGCGGATTTTTAACCCATTTTTAACTTCTTGTGGAATTTCCTCTAAATCCCTTTCAAAGTTTTTCTTGGGGATTAATACTTCTTGCATTCCGGATTTATAAGCAGCGATGAGTTTTTCTTGCAAACCTCCAATAGGTAAAACTTTGCCACGCAAAGTCAGCTCTCCTGTCATTGCAACATCACCACGCACTTTTCTATTTGTAAGCAACGATGATAGCGCGCTTGCAATCGCGATTCCGGCACTTGGTCCATCTTTTGGCGTAGCACCTTCTGGGATATGCAAGTGAATATCAAAGCGGTTATAAATCTCGCTCACACTTGGTTGTAGCTTCTCCTCTTTTTCTTTTGGAGTGAGTGGAATTAGCTTGGAATCAACCTTGAGTGTGCCATTATCAATAAGGGATTTCACGTAAGAATAAGCAATTTTGGCACTCTCTTTCATCACATCACCTAGATTTCCAGTGATTTGCAAGCCACCCTTACCCTTAATTTTTAAAGCTTCAATTTTTAGCACATCGCCACCAACGCTTGTCCAGGCAAGCCCATTAATAAGCCCAACTTCTGCATTTTTGCTTGCGTTTTCAAACTCAAAGACAATCTTATCTAAGTAGTTTGGAAGCGTTTTTGGAGTGATAAGAATCTTTTTTTGTGTTTTGGATTCTGTATTTTCTTCTGTATTTTGAAGAATTTGTTTGCTGACTTTGCGTAAAATCTCTGCAATCTTGCGCCTTAGGTTTCTAACTCCAGCTTCTCTTGTGTATTTTTCAATGAGCATTTTAATGGCTGGGAGATTAAAGCTTATTTCACTGCTTTGTAGTCCATGTTTTTTAAGCTCTTGGGGGATTAGATATTTTTTTGCAATTTGTTCTTTTTGATCGGGTGTGTAGCTATTAATATTGATAAATTCCATTCTATCGCGCAAAGGTGCGGGAATTGCGCTAATATCATTTGCAGTGGCTACAAAAATAACTTGACTTAAATCTAAATTGAAATTTGTGTAGTAATCTCTAAATTCTTTGTTTTGTTCAGGATCTAAAATTTCTAAAAGCACAGAGGATGGGTCTCCGCGAAAGGAGTTGCGGATTTTATCAATTTCATCTAGCACAATTACTGGATTCATTTCCTTTGCATCAATTAGTCCTTGCACGATTCTGCCGGGCATTGCACCAATGTATGTGCGGCGGTGTCCGCGCAATTCGCTCACATCTTCTAATCCCCCTAGCGCAATTCTTACTAATTTGCGCTTTAAGGCTGTGGCAATAGAGTTTGCAAGGCTTGTTTTACCAACGCCCGGAGGTCCATAAAAGCAAAGAATCGTGCCTTTAGCTTCCTCTGAAATAAAAGAATCTTTGTTTTTTGAAGAGTTAGTTTGACGCACTTCAAGGAGTTTGCGCACTGCAAAATATTCTAAAATGCGCTCTTTTGGTTTTTCTAAGGCATAGTGATCTTTACTTAGTTGTTTTTCTACTTCGCTAATTTCTAAATTTTTTTTCGCATAAGTTCCAAAAGGAATTTCAAGCACCACTTCTAAATAATTTTGCAAGAGATTTGCGTCTGCGCTATCTTGGTGCATTCTTGAGAGTTTATTGATTTGTTTTTGGATTTCCTTATAAGTATCTTTTGGAATAAATGATTTTAGGGATTCCAGCTTCTGGCGGTATTCTTCAATTTCAGAATCCTTATTAGAATCCCCCCCAAGTTCTTTTTGGATTTGTTTTAATTGTTCTTTTAAGAAATACTCCTTATTGACTTTTTCCATTTGAGAATTAACTTTGTTTTTAATCTCTTTTTGGATTTGCTGGGCGCGGATTTCTTCCATTGTGATTTCAATCAGGCTTAACAATCGCTCCTCAGGATTATCTTCTTTAAAAATCTTATAAGCTTGATCTTTTTTTAAGCGGATCGCGCTTGAGATTAAATCTGCTGCGCGATTAGGATCACTTGTATCATTTATGCTTTTTAGCAAATCTTGAGGGAAATGTTGAGAAATATTATAGAGTGTGTGCAATTTTTCTTTCAGCACTGCTAAAATTGCTTCAATGCGTATGGCATCATAGGGTTGAGAGATAATTGGCATAACACTTGCAATGCGTGGATTTATGGATTCCATTTTTAAAACACTGCCGCGGCTTAAGCCTTGAAAAAGAATCTTAACTCTCCCTTCAGGAAGCGCAACGCGACGCATAATAGTGCCAATTACACCTACATCATAAAAGTCTAATGTATCATTATTGTTAGGCTTTGAAGGAGCGATAAAAATGAGTTTATCTTGACTATTCATTGCTAAATCAATGGCTTTTAGATTGTCTTCATCGCTAATAAATAAAGGAGCAATCATAAAGGGGTATAAAAGCATATCCTCATCAATAATAAGCGGCAAGTCTTTTGGAAACTCTCCATATCGGGTTAATTGCATACTCTCTCCTACCATTCAAAGAGTTTTTGATACCAAGGCGATTTAACATCATCGCGTAAGACATCTTTTAGCCATTGCACTTCTTGCGTTTTCTCTTTGTAATATTCTGCTCCACTGCCTTTTTTCTTGCGTTCATAAAGGCGTGCAATTTCTTCATTAAGTGTGAGATTTGATAACTCTAAGCGTAAAAGCATAGAATCCACCATTGGGCGATAGCGGGAATAAGGGTATTTTTGAGTAAATTCTTTAGCATCTTTAATAGAATCTAAAAGCAATTGTTGATCGCGAAATTGCTTAGAGAAAGCAAAATAATTGGCTTGGAGTTTTAAAAATCTAATAAAGTCGATATTATCTGTGTTTCCAAAGCGTTTTGTAAATTCATCAAAATAAAATCCTGCTAGCATATACTCTTCTTCTTGCATATGTGCGCGCCCTAAAATCAGCATTGCCTCACTTAAAAGCGGTGAGTTTAGATGTTCGCTCTGTAAAGATACAAAATAGCTATCTGCCTTTTCTAAGTCATCATTGCGGATTTCTTTTAACATATTTTGATACCAATAATCTGCTGGTTTATTGATTTCATCAAGGGCTAAACCACTATTTGTTTTGGATGAACAAGCACTAAAGAATAGCGCCAAACAAAGGCTAAAGATGGTAATTTTAATAATCCTGAACACTTTGAAGCTTCCTTAATTAATTTATTTAAAGGGCTAAAACCCAAATTCTTAGAAATTAAAAATCCATTAATAGTCGTAATTATAGCGGATTTGTGGATAATTTTTCTAAAATTTAGATAAATAAAATTGATTTTTTGTTTTAATTGCGATAAAATCACATGTAAGACTTTAATAAACGCCATAATGGCTAAATAACATTAGTAATGGTAGAAGGAATAAGGAATGGAATTTGAAGTAAAATCGCCAATTTTAGGTTTTGAGCAGATTAAAAAAATGAAATTAGAGAGAGTTGCGCAAGATGATGAAACTTTTATGCAACTTAAAAGTTTGCACGATGATGGAATTTCTTTTACTTTGATTAATCCTTATAGTGTTCGCTCAGATTATGAGTTTGAGATTCCAACCCCCATTAAAGAAGCATTGGGAGTGAAAGACTCTACAAATGTTTCTGCACAAGACAGTCAAGTTGTAACACTTAATATTGTTTGCATTCAAGAACCTATCCAAAATTCTACCATTAACTTTTTAGCCCCTGTATTATTTAACTTTGAAAATAAAACACTTGCACAAGTTGTGCTAGAAAATCAAAAATACGAAAATTTTGGATTAGCAGAGCCGATTTCTAAATTTTTTGATTTCACACAGCAATAATTCTTTAAATGAAAACCTTAATCCTTGTTGGTTATGGCAGAATGGCAAAAGCCCTAGCGGAGGGCTTAAAAGACACTTATAAAATCTTAGTAACAGGCAGAGATTCTGTAAAAATCCAAAGTTTTTGTAACGCTTTGGGGCTAACTCCACTTCCTTTAAAAAAAGATTCCATCTTAGAGATTGCAGATACTGAAGTTTTGCTTTGTGTGAAACCTTACGCACTTGCTTCTTTTAGTTTTAAAGGCAAGGCAAAATGTGTGTATTCTATCTTAAATGCAGTGAGTTTAGAGCAGTTAAAAGCAATAATGGAATCGCAATTTTATATTCGCGCAATGCCTAATGTTTGTGCAAGCATAAAGCAGTCTATCACAAGTCTTTGTGGTGATTTAGAGGCTAAAGAAGATGCATTGAGAATTTTTAATGCTATTGGAAAAAGCATTTGGTTAGAAGAGAAGCATTTTTCATTAGCGACTGCACTTGGAGGTTGTGCGCCTGCATTTTTAGCACTTGTTGCAGAATCTCTTATTGATAGTGGAGTAACTTATGGCTTAAGCAGAGAAGATTCCACACAGATTGTGCAAACACTTTTTAGTGGATTTTCTAGCCTTTTGGAGCAAAGCCATCCTGTGCTTTTAAAAGAAAGTGTAATGAGTCCGGGAGGTTCTACTGCACAAGGTGTAGCTATGCTAGAAAAGCATGCTCTTAAAAATGCCTTTTTAGAAGCGGTGCTGGCTTCTAAAAATTTTGCTTAAAACTTAGTTAAGAATTTTAATTTGCAGTATTCTGTCAAAACTCTTGCAATTTTAGGGGGGAGCGGAAGCGGCAAAACCGCGCTTTCTTTGGAGATTGCAAAGAAGTTTTCTTGCTCCATTCTTTCTTTAGATTCTTTAAGTATTTATAAAGAAATCAATATTGCAAGCGCAAAACCCAGCGTAAAAGAGCGTGGAGAAATCACACATTTTGGAATTGATGTGCTATTGCCAAGTCAAGCGCAAAATGTGCAAAACTTCATTGCAGAGTTTAAAAAAGCAAAAGAGTTTTGTAATAAGCACAATCAGCCTTTGTTAATTGTTGGGGGAAGTAGCTTTTATTTAAAAACTTTGTTAAATGGAATCTCTGCTTTGCCCAAGCATAAATCCACCACACAGGAGAAAATTCAAAATTTGGGGGATTTAATCTCGCAATATGCGTTTTTGCAAAAAATAGATTCCAACTTTGCAAACTCTCTTAAGCCCCAAGATTCCTATCGTATTGCGCGTGCATTAGAGATTTATTTTGATACAGATTGTATTCCTAGCGTGTATTTTAGAGAGAATCCGCCAAAGCCAATTTTAAGAGAATGTGAAATTTTTGAGATTGTGCTAGATAGGGAAATTTTAAGAGAAAGGATTGCTTATCGCACTAAAACTATGTTAGAGCAAGGGTTAATTGTTGAAGTTAAAAATTTAATAGAGCATTATGGGCAGGCACATCAATGGGCAAAAAGTATAGGAATCAAAGAAGTTTTAGCCTATCAAAAAGGGCTATTAAGCTTACAAGAGTTAGAAGAACAAATTACAATACATACTGCACAACTTGCAAAGCGACAACGGACTTTTAATAAAACGCAATTTGCGCCCCATTTTTGTGGTGGATATTTAGAGGTTAAAGTAGCCCTAGAGCGCGCGCTTTAATAGCATTAAGATATTTAAAGGAAATCTATGAAAAAAAAATTATTATGGGTAAGCCCTTTTAGTTTGCATGATACAAGCTCAGGTGCTGCAGTGCAATGTAAGACAATGCTAGAGCAGCTTGCTAAAAAAGGGATAGAAGTTAAAGTGCTTGGGAGTTTTATCTTTGATTCTCCAAGGGGGGCAACTTATTTTCCAAGACTAGAAGAAGAACTAAAGAATCGTGGGATACAACCCATAATTGTGAAAGATGAAGAAAATAGAATTGAATACCACTACACCATTTGCCAAAGCCGTGCAATAGAAGATTTTACCTATGTGGAATCGTGGAGTTTTTTTCAATATTTTAGCAAACTTTGCAATAGTTTTCGCCCAGATATTGCAATGGGATATGGCGTTGGAACAAGCGGAGTTGCCATTCACGCAGAAGCAAAAAGGCGTGGGATTCCTTTTGTGTATCCTATTTGCAATGCTAATCATCCTTATTACACTTTTGAAGATTGTGATTTGCTTATTACAGAATCACAAGCCACAGCTGAATTGTATGCAGCGCGCGATAGGCTAAATGTGCAAGCAACAGGGATATTTATTAATCAAGATTTGGTTGTTTCTAAAAAGAGAGAACCTAAGTATGTGATAATGGTAAATCCTTGCCCTTCAAAAGGTTTAAGTATTTTTGCAAAACTTGCGCAAATTGCACAAAAAGAATTGCCAGATGTGAAGTTTTTAGCTTTAGATGGACGCGGAAGCTTTGCAGAATCCATAAGTGCGTTGCATTTGCCAAATAGCGAAAAAACACCCTATACGCTAGAAATGTTTCAAAATGTAGATATTGCCTCTAACACAAGTGATATGAAAGAGATTTATAAGCTTGCAAAAGTGCTTATTGCACCATCTTTAGCCTACGAGTCTTGGGGGAGAGTAGTAAGTGAAGCGGTGCTAAATAAGATTCCAGTGATTGTTAGTGCTAATAATGGTGGAGGATTGCAAGAGGCAATGGCGGGAATGGGCTTTGCAGTAAATGTGCCAGAAGAATGCTTAAAGGATCATTTAAGAATCCCCACAGATAAAGAGATTAAAGAATGGCTAGATACGCTTAAAAAGATTCTTAAAAAGGATTTTTCTAAAGAGTTTAAAAAGGCGCAAGTTACCTTAGATATAGAAACTAGCACACAACGCTTATTAGAGATTTTAGAACCAGTTTTTGCTAAAAAAGCAAGTCAGAATCCGCATATAATCCAAAGGGGAATTTTTAGAATGGAGCATAATGGAAGCTTTCGTTAGGCTAAAATCTAAAATAATATCAAGCAAATATAGATTTATTCTAAAAGGATTTGTTTATGGAATCTAAGATTATCATAGCCATTGATATTGGTTTAAAGCGCATTGGAGTTGCAAAAAGTATTCGCGGAATCCCATTGTGTTTAGAGCCAATTTTGCGTAAAAATCGTAATCAAGCAGCAAATGCTGTGCGCACTTTAGTTTTAGAATTGCAAGCTAATGTGTTAGTGGTTGGAATTCCTTTTGTAGATGATGTTAGCAAGGCAAATGATTCTATTTGTGCAATGCAGCGGCGCATTAAGCACTTTGTTGGGCTTTTAGAGTTGGAATCCAAAATTGAAATTGTCTTTTTTGATGAGTCATTTAGCTCCAAAGAAGCCCTAGAAAAGCTTGATGATAAAAAAATGCGCAAAAAAGCACATAGTAAAGATGGTAGTTTAGACTCTCTTGCAGCTCTTGTGATTTTAGAGCGGTATTTAATGTGCCAAAAACAATACTAAGGGTTTGTCATTAAGTAGCAAATTTACCTGTACACCTTGTTTTCCGCTTAGTGTAGAGGCAATTTCATCTTCGCTTTTATAAGCATTTGGCAAGGAGATTCCAATAGAAACATTATGTTCGGATAACACAGCCTTTGAGCGTCCAGCGATAATGTTTGTAAATTCACAAATTACATCTAGCAATTCTTCATCGCTTTGGGATTCTTCGCCTAAAAGCATCATAGAAGCTTCTTTGACGATAGCTTTACTAAAACAAAGTGCGACTAGCCCATTCACATCGCCTTCAAATTCAATCATTGCGCCCATAATATCAGTTTGAGAAGTTTTATTGTATTGTGTAACTTTATAATCCGTGCGTTTTGCGCTTCCGCCAGTAAGTGATGAAAGTGTTTCAATTGCTGCGTTGATAAAAACAGGCAGTTGTGCAACGAGCTGTTTTGTTAAGCCTTTGCGTTTTTGTTCTGTTGTCTGATGGCTTTTAGCTAGTGCTTGGATTTTTGGATTTTTTTTGCATTCTTCAATGCTATTGAAAAATAAAATATGGCTACGCGCACAAAGATTTTGTTTATCGCTATCTAAGTTAGTATTTAAGCCACAAATGGCTATACAAGATTCAAATCGTGCATTATTTAAAGCTAGAGACATTATAAAATCAAGCACTGCTAAATTAAACTCTTTTGTTTCGCTTGCATCAAAAATAAATACCTTGTAGCCCTCTCTAAGTCTAGAATTATGTGCTTGGATATTAAAAAATAGAGTGATATTTTTATCCACTTTTTTATAAAGCGTGTAAGTTACGATTCCATTTGCGATAGTTACAGGGATAAAATTGCTAGTAATATCAAAATAAATATCATAAAGATAAATGGCTTTATCTAAGAGTTGGCGGCGTTTAGCGATAAACTCACTGCTAGTATTAATACAAATCACTTGATAGCCTTTGGAGCTTAACTCTTGAGAAATTAGTGTTTGCATCATATTGTCTTTATCGTAATATACGATGGTTTGATTAAGAGGTAGTGTTTTTAATCCTAGGAGTAAGTTTGCCATATTTTCAGTGCGAAATAATGGCAAGCTTTTATTGGGAAACAAAGCCTTGAGTTTTGGGAATTGTTCATCATTGTAATCTACAAAAGCCACTGCAACACTAACTTTATTTTGCATTGCAAGTAAGGCTCTTGCGATTAGAATCGTTGCGCCTTCATCAAACTCACGCACATTTTCAAAAGAAAAATACACTGCTTTTAGCGCAAGAGAGCGGATTGTTGCGCTATTTGAGATAAGCACTTGGCAAATCTCTTTAGCAGCTTTCATATCTAAATGCACATCAGGTGCATAAATGGCGATATCGTGTTTAATGATTGGACGCATAATAAAAACTTAGTTGCTAGAATTTGTGTAAATTTCTGCTTCTACTCTTCTGTTTTCTTGTCTGCCTTCTTTTGTTGCATTATCAGCAATTGGTTTAGACTCTCCATAGCCTTTTGCTTGTAGGCGTTCTGCTTGCACACCTTCTTCAATGATTGCATCTTTGACAGCATTTGCACGGCGTTCTGATAATTTTTGATTGTATGCATCATTTCCAGTAGAGTCTGTATGCCCGCTAATAATAGCAGTTTGGCTTGGATTTTCTTTCATTGATTGTGCAAAATCTTTAATTTCTGCATTGTATTCTGGTGCTACAACAGAAGAATCAAAGGGGAATTGCACTGAGAAAGTATGGATATGTGAAAGAGTTGGTTGCGCCACTTCTTCTACAATTTCTACCTCTTCTACAACTTCTACTTCTCTTGCGTAAGTTCCAAAAGGAATACTAAAGCCAACCATACCGATAATATCACTGCGCCCATCAAGACTTATAAGATGTCTAAGTTCGGTTTTAAGATGTAAAAATTCTGCTAGAGCATAACGCACACCTACACCATATTGCCCAAATAAGGCACTATCCATACTATTAAATTCATTAGAGATATGCTCATAACCAAAACCACCTAGAATATAAGGAGAAATTTTGCTATCAATGTTAAATTCTTTCACTAAATCTACATAGTAACGACTAACATCTGTTGATTGATTTGGAAAGCTGTAATCTGCATCATCAATGCGCTCATACCCCACTTCTAAAAGCACGCTTGGCATAACACGCGTAGCAAATTTTAATCCATAGCTTAAATCAATATCATCAGCATATCTATTGTTATCAATATGCCAGCTTCCTCCAATTTGCGGAGTAATCTCTACAAGATTATCTGCGGCAAACACAGCAGAGCTAAGCACTAAAGAAAGTGCAATTGCCTTTTTCATAATTCAATCCTTTTGTTTTTAAGATAATTGTGTATTTTATCTAATAAATAATTTAGATAAAATTAGATTCTATAAATTCTTTATAATTCTTTATTTAAAGTTTTGTAAATGCCTATTTTGCAAGGTTTTATTATGAGAGATTTTGAAACAATCGCAAAAAAACTTGTTACATTTATCCAAGATGAGGTTACAAAGCGTGGATTTAACGCTGTTGTTTTTGGATTAAGTGGGGGAATTGATTCTGCGGTGGTAGCTAGGCTTTGTCAGCTTGCATTTAAGAAAACGCATAAAGCCTTAATGCTTCCCTCTAATCAATCCAGTAAAGAAAGCTTGCAAGATGCACTAGAGCTTTGTCAAAAGTTTGGAATCGCTTATGAGATTTTAAGCATTAAAGAGCCACAAAGTGCATTTTTACAGACTTTACCAAACATTGCACAATCCCAAATTCGTTTAGGTAATCTTAGTGCAAGATTAAGAATGATTTGTTTGTATGATTATGCCTTTGCAAAAAACGCCCTTGTTGTTGGCACAAGCAATAAATCAGAAATTTTGTTAGGTTATGGAACGATTTTTGGGGATTTAGCTTGTGCGATTAATCCCATTGGCAACCTTTATAAAACAGAAATTTATGAACTAGCAAAGGTGTTAGGCATTCCACAAAGTATTTTGCAAAAGCCACCAAGTGCGGATTTGTATGCAGGACAGAGCGATGAAAAGGAGCTAGGATTTTCTTATGCAATCTTAGATAGAATTATGCTACTATTGCACGAAGAAAAGGACGATGCAGTAATCTTAAAGGAAGGCTTGCCAAAAGAAGCATTACAACTAGTTAAAGAGAGAATGCAACGCTTTGCATTTAAGCAAGAAATGCCAAAGATTGCACAAATTTAGTAAGGAAAGAGTATGCGAAAGATTCCCTATTTTATCCCCGATATCACTAAAGCAGAAAAAGATGCTATTAATGGTGTTTTAGAAAATCCTAGTTATGATATTGTAAGTGAGCTTGAAGAGGAGTTTAGAAAGTTTATTGGTGTTGAGTATGCCATAGCCACTCTTAGTGGGACAACAGCTTTTCATCTGTGCTTATTTGCTATGGATATTAAACGGGGAGATAAGATTATTTGTTCTGTAAATTGCCATCCTATGTTTCCAGAGATTATCCGCCATTTTGATGCAGAGCCTATTTTTGTAGATATTGAAGAAGATACTTTTTTTATGTCTTTTGAAAAATGCAAAGCAACGATTGAAAAAATTGGCGTTAAAAAACTTCGCGCAATTATTATTAGCCATACAGCTGGGCAGGCTATGGATATAGAGCCATTTTTTGAGCTTGCACAAGCGCATAATATTAAAATCATTGAAGATGCGACAATGGCTTTAGGGCTTACGCATAATGGCGTAAAAATAGGGGCTAAAAAGAGTTTTGCAAGCATTTTTAGCATTGTTTTAGACGCATTTAATCCAGTAGCGCAAACAGGGGTTTTAACTACGCACAATAAAGAGCTTGCAGAAGCGGCAGTGTTATTGCGTTACCACGGAATCGTGAGCGAAAAAACAACTTCCACGCGCCCGCAGTATTTATACGATGTGGTGGGTATTGGCAATAAATATAATGTGAGTTATTTAGATGTTGCTTTGTGTCTTAGCCAGCTTAGGCGCATTGATTATATTATCCAAAGGCGACAGGAGATTGCAAAATATTATCGTGAGAATTTAGAGAATGTGCCACATATTTCACTGCCTGTTGTCAAAAGCGAGCATACCTTTTTGCATTTTATTATTAAAGTAGATAAAAATCGCGATCATTTTGCAAGAGAGCTTAAAGAATGTGGAATCGAAACCGCTTTGCATTTTGTGCCAAACCACTTACTAACCTATTATAAAAGTAAATACAAATACAAAATTAGTGATTTTCCTGTTGCGCTTAGGAATTATCAGCAAATTTTGAGTTTGCCAATTTATAGTGCGATGCAGCAAGCAGATATGGATTATGTTTGCAAACAAGTGTTAAGTCTTGCTAGTGTGCGCGTATAAGGGAATAAATGCGTAAAATTGAGCGATATTTCTATGCTCCAAGTGGAGCGCAAAAGCTTCTAGCTTTTGTGTTATTGCCTTTTAGTTTTATCTATTGTGTTATTGCAACGCTAAAGCGCAAATTTGCGCGTTTTAAAGATTTTGAGATTCCTATTATTAGTGTGGGAAATTTGGTATTAGGAGGCAGTGGAAAATCGCCTTTTATCATAGAAGTTGCTAAAGATTATGCCGATGTATGCGTGGTTTTGCGTGGATATGGGCGCAAGGCTAAGGGATTAAAAATTGTGAGCTTAAAGGGGGTGATACAAGAGAGCGTAGAAAATGCAGGTGATGAAGCAATAATGCTAGCAAAAGCTCTGCCAAATGCAAGTGTGATTGTGAGTGAAAAGCGTGAAATTGGAATCCAAAAAGCTAAAGAAATAGGGGCTAAAATCGTGTTTTTAGATGACGGATTCCGCTTTAATTTTAAGAAATTAAATATCCTTTTGCAGCCCAAATTAGAGCCATATTTTAGCTTTTGTATTCCAAGTGGTGGATATAGAGAACACAAAAGCGCATATAAGCAAGCTGATATTGTGGCAAAAGAAGGTGTAGATTATGAAAGAAAAGTGGAGCTAATTAATGGCACGCCCAGAATGCTTTTGCTAACAGCTATTGCAAATCCTGCGCGTTTAGATGAATATTTGCCAAATGTTGTAGGGAAAATCACGCTAAAAGATCATTCTTTTTTTAATAAGGAAAGTATTTTAAAGACTTATGAAGAGCTTGGTGCAACTTCCTTACTCGTTACACAAAAAGATGCGCCAAAGCTGGAAGATTTTGGTGTGCCTTTATCGCTTTTGCAACTGCGTTTAAAGGTAAATCCTATAATTATAAAGCACATTAAAGATTATATTGCAAGATTTAAGAAATTTTAATTTTTGTATCAAACTTCTTAAAAAATACAATTAGCAGACATTATTATTTTAAAAATCAATAAAACTTTCTTAATATTTTTATTATCTGTTACCA
>Oklahoma_p1__coassemble_96_pt1 | contig 73303 bp, 76 predicted proteins | sample Oklahoma_p1__metabat2_high_PE_001 | metagenome-assembled genome bin Oklahoma_p1
TGTGAATAAGAAGAGGTTTTAGGGGAGTAAGGGAGTTTTATAACTCCCATTTTTTATCAAGACTTTTTAGGATACAAAGAAGCATGCCAAATAGAAAATCCAACTAACGCTACACCTGCTGTTATATGGATTGTTTTTGCAGTTTTGTTTTTCAAAAACAATGCACTTCCAGCTGTTAGTAACAAACTAGTACTCATACCTATCTTTGCAATCTCGCGCTTTGTTTCAATAGAGATTTTATTGTCTTTAATTTCTAATTCTTTTTGCATATTTTCTCCTATTTTCTTTGCTTCTTTTTGGAATATTTTTTATACTTTAAAAACGCTTGTTTTGTCATTTGTGCTGTTAAAAATCCACTTCCAGCAGCTGCTAAGATCAAGAAAAATGGCATTAAACTATTTGCTCCTTTCTTACACGAATTCTTTGTAACGCATTTAAAAGCAAGCCAATAGTGGTTCCATTGTGCATAAATGCTGTTTGAATAGGGCTTAGTTTTCCAAGAGTTGCTAAGATTAAAATCACAGAATTAACACCCACTGTAATCTTAAATCCCCTTTGCACTTTTCTAAGGCAGGCAATTGCAAGTTCCCTAGCTTCCGCTACTGCTTCAATATCATCACGCAATAGCACCACATCAGCACTTGCCTTTGCAATATCTGCCCCCTTGTGCATACCAATCCCAATATCAGCGCGGATTAAGGCTGGGGCATCATTGATTCCATCACCAACAAAAGCAACCTTTTTGCCTTCTTGCATAATTTGTTCTAAAATCTCTGCCTTTTGTGTGGGCAATAACTCTGCATAATAACGATTAATCCCTAGCCCTTTAGCGATTTTTTCTGCCTTTTGTTTTGTATCGCCTGTTAGCATAATAATTTCTTTAATGCCACTCTTACGCAATCGCTCCAATGCTATCTTTGCGTTCTCTCTTAAAGAATCTTTAAGCAAAATCATTCCCAAAAGCTCTTTGTCATAGCCGATAAACAAGGGCATTTCACCGCTTTCTAAAATCATTTCAATTTCTTTATTTTGCGCCTTAAAGCTAATCCCTTCATCATCTTCTAAAAAATGCCTAGAACCTATCACAACGCTTTTGCCATTAATCTCACTTTTCACGCCATGTGCCACGATAAAAGTTACCTCATCGTGATGAAAATGCTTAAAGTCCTTATCCTTTGCCGCCTTTACAACGGCTTGTGCCACTGGGTGAAAATAATGCTCTTCAATACTAGCGGCAAGATTTAATACCGCATCTTTATTCCAAGTTTTGTGAAAGGAATACACATCAAGCACTTCTAAATCCCCTTGTGTTAGCGTGCCTGTTTTATCAAAAATAAACACTTCACTAAGTTGCAAGGATTCCAAACTTTTTGCCCCTTTAATGATGATTCCTTCTTTTCCAGCACTTGAAATTGCAGATTTAAAGGTTACAGGCGTAGTAAGCTTTAATGCGCAAGAATAATCTGCTTGCAACACGCTAGCACTACGCATTAAATCCCGCGTTAAAATATAAGAGAGTGTCGCAAGTCCTAAAGTAATCGGCACTAAGGAATCTGCCATTTTAGAAGCATTAAGTTCTTGTGCAGATTTTTGCACTAAAGTTTCTTCAATATAGTTTTTAATCCTAGCCATTGCTGTTTGCGCGCCCACAGATTCTGCCCATACTTTAATTTTCCCTTCTTGCACGATTGTGCCAGATAGCACCCTATCACTATGCCCCTTTTGCACGGGAGTTGCTTCGCCTGTCATTGAAATTTGATTCACAAGTGCTTCCCCATCAATAATATGCCCATCAACTAAAATCGTATCACCCGCGCCAATTACCACAATATCGCTAACTTTTAACTCTTCACTTGGAATTTGTTTTAAAACACTCTTTCCATTCTCTACACGCTCAACCCAAGCTAAACCACTCTTCTGCTTGGCTAACTCTTTAATCAAATCATCGCTTTTATACATTGTTATTTCTTCAATATATTCGCCAAGTGCTAGCATAAAATTTGTGGAATTTGCTGTTTTAAAATCTTTTAAATAGAGAGAAATTGCAACTGCCATCGCTTCTAAAGAACGGGAGTTGATTCCATGCTCAAAAGTTTCTTTTAATCCACTAAAAAGCAAAGGAGAAGACGCAATAAGAGAGAATCCGAGTTGAGCCGTGGCATTATTTAATAAAGGCGAGAGCAACAACGCACTCCCAGCACGCGTTACTTCTGATGAGCTTGGAATCTCATCTCTTAAGGCTAAATAACTCTCATCATTCCTAATTAAATCCGATTCCACAGCAATACTATTTAACACTTCAAAAAGTGCACATTTTAAGCTTTCTAAATCCCCACAATACTGCAAAATAATATTGTTTAAAATCGCATTGATACGCACTTCACTCACATTTGGTATTTCTTCTAAAGCCACACGAAGTTGTATGGGATTAACCCTAAAACCCCTTTTGCAAATGTATTTAAAACGCGCTCTTTTAGGCGTTGCGTGAAGCAAAATCAATCGCATTTTTAGCCTTAAATTTTATCACCATCATTGATTTCAGCTTTTGCATCTTCATAGCGTTCTTTTAGCTCTTCAATCCCGCTTTCAAATAAGCTGCTAATCTTTGCAAAGCCTTTAAAAATTGCTCTTTGCGCATTTTCATTTGTTAAAATAAAAGTTGCTGCCGCGCCAATTAATGCCCCTTTTAGAAAATCTTGTTTGGAATTGTTAGAATCCAAAAAATTTCCTAAAAAATTTTGCGCGCTATTTTGTGTATTGCCCTGTGCTTGTAAAATTGAATTTTGAGAATTCTTCACTCCAGAATTTGCTTGATCAATATAGGGATTATTTGGATTTGGTTGTGCCATATTGGTCCTTTGTTAAAAATTTTGTATTAGCGCAGCAGCCCTTGCTTGCTAGCGTTTGGATTCCATACACGCTCGCTGCTCCAACAGCAACAAATGCAGAAGCTTCAATGATTCCCTGCGTAGTTGTTTTTGTATTGCTTCCTAATGCATTTGCTGCTGCAATGCCGCAAGCCGTAAGGATTCCACCTTCTACACTTGCCTTAAGCGTATCTGTAATTGCTTCTTGCCTGCTAATTTCCTTGCGCTTATATTTTGCATACGCATACGCCCCACTTAGCATAAATGCAATAAGCCCCCCACTAATTGCATGTCCCGTAATAGAGCGCGGAGTGCCTGTGTTTGCCACCATTAATTCTCCTTTTTTGTAGTTTTACGCGTTGCGCGTTGTTTTGGACTTTTGGATTCCATATTTTGTAAATCTTGATGAGATTCTTGTATTTTAGATTCCGTATTTAGTGCATTTTTAAAACTATATTTCGCGTAATTTAGCGCATTATTAGAGATTTCTTTTCCCTTGTTAATACTTTCGCTTAAGCCTTTTTGAATATTTTGAGAAAAATCGCTACTGCTTAACTTTTCTTTAATCTGCTCTCTTTTTGTAAATAAAAGTGCAACTCCTGCACCAACTGCCAATCCTGCAATAAATGGTAATGCCATAATTTACTCCTTGTTTTGATTTAAAAGTTCATTGCAAATAATCACGCCAAATGCGCCTACAATCACACCGCCAACCAACGAATAATTAAGTCTGCTCAAGAAGTCTTCTAGCTGCTCTTGATTAAGTGTGCCTTCCTTTAGCTTCTCAATCATTTCACCTGTTTCGTCTAAAAGTTCCCTGCCATTATTTAGCATATCCATTAGATTTCCTGTATTTTTAGAGCTGGCAAGTGCTTGTTGAAGTGCTGGAATGTGATGATTAAAACTTGCAGCTTGCAAACGATAAAATACATCTAAAATCTCTAGGTTTTGCTCCTTTGCAATTAAATCATTATAAAGCGCAATATTTGCATTTTCTTGTTCTAGCGCGATTTGCAAAGCTTCTATTGCATTACTTGGGAGTGCGATTGTGTTTAAATAAGGATTATTAGGGATAGGTGAATTTAACTTTTGAAGCTGAAAAGTTAATGCATTAATATGTGCATTCTCTGCATTTTGCAGATTTGTAAAAATCTCTCCAAATGGAATTGCTAGTGTATAAAAACTATATGCCTTATATTCATCATCTAATGCTTGCAACAAATTCTCTTCACTCATACAATCTCCCTTACACTTTGATTAATAATTTCTGCAATTTGCTCTAGCGACTCTCCTTTAATACAATCCTCCCAAAGTGTAGGGCTTAATAGGTTAGAATCGTAATGGATAGTTAAAGAACCAATTAGTATATTAAACTTGAGTGATTTAATTAATGGAATCTTTTCTAACACTTCTAAAAGCGCCTTTGGGTTTATCCCCTTTTCTTGCGTAGCAGCTTTTAACTTTAGGCTCGCTCTTAAGCGGATTCTACCTTTTGTATGATGCACAATAGAAAAATAATCCTTTAAAACCAACAAATCACTAGGCTTTATTTCTAAATTTCGCAAAGTCTGAAGCAATGCCACTTTGTCATCTTGCATAATCATTCGCTTAAAAATTAATTTGGTAAGGATTTTAGAATAAAGGTTATAAAAATTTTCTTAATAAAAAATAATGAGATTTAATTAATAAAAAGAAGTATCATATTTATGGTATTTTTTAAAGCAAAAAAAATTTTAAAAAATAAAAAAATAAGAATCAAAAATAAGTTAATCTTGGGAATTAAAATTAAAAATTTTAGCTTCTTGTGTTTTAGATTCCATATTTTCCTCTAAAATAAGTTCTGCTTTTTGACTATCAATATCTACCAACCAATAAAATCCTGCTACTTTTTGGATTGATGGCTTAACTCTAGCAATTTGATAACCTTGCTGTTCTTCCACTGACTCTACAACACCAACAAACACGCCCGGATAAAAAATTTCATCAAAACCACTTGTATAAACACGCTCCCCAATTGCAACCTTAAGATATAAAGGAATATAATCCACTACAAAGCCTTTATTTAAATCATATTTTGCAACACCGGGAATATTTTTATCCCCTACCATCACGCTATAACTACACTTCTCATCTCCATTTAAATAACCCAGCAAGCGACCACTTTGCATTATAGCAATTCCAGCAACTTGATTTTCACTAATTAGCCCAAAAATTGCTTTTTCTCTTTGTTTTAATGTTTTATTTTTTTCAAGCCAAACTTTTGTGTAATTATTTATCTCTACATAAGAAATCATTCTAGTAAATGCAATTTGCATAACGCTTGGTTTCACTTCCAAGGCTTGCAAAAGTGCATTGTGTTCAATCTTTAAGGCATCGTAAGAATATTGTAGCTTTTCCTTATCTGCAAGTGCGTTTGTCAATTCTTTGATTTGCTGCACTTGATTGAAATGACGCGCGATAATATTAGTAACATTATTATTGAAATTTAGGATTCCAATTTTTATAGAATCACTTAAATACAAAACCTTTGAGTGAAATTCTTTGGATACCTGCATTGCGATAAAAAATGCAACCACCAAGAATAGCACCCAAAGAAAAAGTTTTTTCAAAACAAGCCCTTAATCACTCGTATGTTAGCTGCTGTAAAACATCAATTTCTTCTAATGCTTTACCTGTTCCTTTTGCCACACACAAAAGCGGTTCATCGCCTACATACACAGGCAACTTAACAATATCTGAAAGATATTTATCAAGCCCACGAATTAATGCACCGCCACCTGTTAATGCGATTCCATTTTCCACAATATCCCCTGCTAAATCTGGTGGCATTTGCTCTAATACATCTTTTAGTGCATTTGAAATTTCTTTAAGCGTTTCTTTCATCGCCTCTCTCACATCTTCACTTGTAAGTTCAATAGAATTTAAAAGCCCGCTCACTTGATCACGCCCTTTAACTTGCATTATCAATGGCTCTTCAAGGCTGATTGCTGAACCAATTTGAATCTTAATCTCTTCTCCAGTTCTCTCCCCAATTAAAAGACTATATTTTCTGCGCACATAATCCACAACTGCCATATCTAGCTTATCTCCAGCTGTGCGTAAAGACTTTGAGATCACAAGCCCACCAAGAGAGATCACACCAATCTCTGTTGTTCCACCTCCAATATCCACTACTAAGCTCCCCTTAGGCTCTTTTACTGGAAGTCCTGCTCCAATTGCTGCTGCCATAGGCTCTTCAATCAAAAAAACTTCTCTAGCCCCCGCACTAATAGCTGATTCTCTAACAGCCTTGCGTTCAACCCCTGTTAGCCCATAAGGAACGCACACAATAATTCTAGGGCGCATTAACGCCTTTCTTCTGTGTGCCTTTTCAATAAAATGGCGGATCATTTTCTCTGTCATATCAAAATCTGCAATTACTCCATCTTTCATAGGTCTAACCGCTGTAATGCTTCCGGGAGTTTTCCCTACCATTTCTTTTGCTTCGTGTCCTACAGCTAAAATCTTATTTTTTCCATAGCGGTCATTTTGCACCGCTACAACAGAAGGTTCATTAATAATTACTCCCTGCCCTTTGACTAAAACAATCGTATTTGCCGTCCCAAGATCAATGGAAATATCATGTGAAAACCAACCAATTATTTTATCTATCAACATATTCTCTCTCTTTTTTTATGGATTTAAGCACTTTTTTTGCTTGTCTTTTTTTGCTTTATTAGCATAGGTTTTGCTTCTTTTAATACAGCTTCTTTTGTGATAACTACTTCATAACCGCTAAGCTCTGGCAATTCATACATCACATCTAACATAATCTCTTCCATAATCGCACGCAATCCTCTAGCCCCAGTTTTTCTAGAGATTGCAAGTCCTGCAATCTCTTGCAATGCTTCGTCTTTAAAAGTGAGCTGCGCGCCATCTAAAGAAAAGAGTTTTTTATACTGCTTTGTTAGGGCGTTTTTAGGTTTTTGCAAGATTTCTATCATTGCTTCTTTTGTGATTTCCTCCAAGGTTGCAAACATATGCAAACGCCCAATAAGCTCAGGAATAAGCCCATAACTTACTAAATCATCAGGCTCAACAAACTCTAACACATATTCTAATTCCTTCTTTTTACCCTTTTTATTGTGGAATCCCAGCGTATTGCCACCTAAGCGATGCTCAATAATATCCTTTAGCCCATCAAATGCCCCACCACAGATAAATAAAATATCTTTTGTATCGATTTGGATAAACTCTTGATTTGGGTGCTTTCTGCCACCTTTTGGAGGCACATTTACCACACTGCCTTCAATAATTTTTAAAAGCGCTTGCTGCACGCCTTCCCCTGAAACATCACGCGTAATTGAACGATTCTCTGAAAGTCTTGAAATCTTATCAATCTCATCAATAAATACGATTCCTTTTTGCGCCTTTTGTATATCTCCACCCGCCTCTTGCAAAAGTCTTGTTAAGATATTCTCCACATCCTCGCCCACATATCCAGCCTCTGTTAAACTTGTCGCATCACAAATTGCAATAGGGATATTTAAAAACTTAGCTAAAGTCTGCGCCATTAGCGTTTTTCCACTTCCTGTTGGACCAATTAGCAAAATATTTGATTTTGTAATTTCTGTATCATCATCTATCGCAGCTCCCTGTAAAACACGCTTATAATGATTATACACTGCTACACTAAAAACCTTTTTCGCCTTTTCCTGTCCGATAACATATTCATCAAGCACTGCTTTTAACTCTTTTGGCGACACGATTTTTAAATCATCACTTTCTTTTGCTACTTCTTCTTCCCTATCTATTTGGGATTCCACACCAAAAAGCAAGTTATAAGATGCAATAATACAATTTTTACAAATACAAGCATCATTACCTGAAATCAAAGGATTCTTAATAGATTCCTTACTTTTACAAAAATCACAAACTCTTTCACTCATAATTCTTCCTTACAAAAGGTATTCCGCGTGTGGAATCCATTATAAACTGACACATTTTTACAACATTTTCATCTTGCGGATTTTCCCCTAAAATCTCTTTGGCAATCTCTTTAATTGGCGCATTTCCTAAAAATAGGCGTTTATAAGCATTATGGATTTTATCAACTTGATGGTGTTCAAAGTTTTTGCGTAATCTATGCAAATTTAGCCCACGCACTACTGCACGATTTCCTTCTGCCATACAAAAAGGTGGAATATCCTGTGAAAGCGCGCTTGCTCCTGCAATCATTGCATAATCTCCTACTTTTACAAACTGATGAATAGGCGTTAATCCTCCAATATTTATATAATTGCCAAGCACGATATGCCCACCTAGCGTTGCTCCATTTGCCAAAATACAAGAATCTCCAATAATACAATCGTGTGCAATATGCACATACGCCATTAAAAGATTTTTATTTCCAATAATTGTTTTACTTCCACCACCTTCTGTGCCGGGATTTATCATTGTAAATTCTCTAATTTTATTATAATCCCCAAAAATCAAAGAATTTGGTTCTCCATTATATTTTAAATCCTGCGGTTGAGTCCCAAGCACTGCATTTGGAAAGACTTCATTGCCCTTTCCTAAAGTTGTATTACCAAGAATTGTTACACAATTATAAAGCTTACAATCATCACCAATTTTTACATCTTTACCAATCACACTATAATGTCCAATTTCTACATTTTCACCAATCACAGCCCCTTCTTCAATAATTGCTGTTTTGGCGATTTTCGCTGATTTTGCAATACTCACTTTATGCCTTTTTCTCTGCATTATCTACAACCATCGCTTTAAGCTCTGCTTCTGCAACAAGTTTTTCATCAACATACGCATAACCTTGAAGCACCCAAATCCCCCCTTTTTGCTTTATCACTTCAAGCTTATAAGTTAGTCTATCGCCAGGGACTACAGGATTTCTAAACTTAGCTTTATCAATACTCATAAAATACACGATTTTATCGCCATTATTATTTGCATTCTCACCAAACATACTCACAAACGCTAGAACGCCTCCTGTTTGTGCCATTCCTTCAATGATATACACACCCGGATAAATAGGCTGGACTGGAAAATGCCCATTAAACACATCCTCATTAATTGTTACATTTTTATAGCCTTCAATACTTACATTTGGAGTAATTGCTGTGATTCTATCCACTAACAATAATGGATAACGATGGGGTAAAATCTCACGAATCTTTTGCACATCAAAAATCATATTATTTTTCCTTTTGTTTATTTATAATCCCATTTTGCCAGGATTTAAAATATTATTGGGATCAAAAGCTTGCTTAATGGAGCGAAATAACTGCATTTCTTCTTCAGAGAAAGCCAAATGCATAAAAGGTGCTTTAGAAAGTCCAATTCCATGCTCTCCACTAAGCGTTCCACCAAGCTCTACTGTGATTTTAAAAATCTCCTCAATTGCCTTATGCCCCTTTTCTAACTCTTGGGGATTTGATCCATCAACCATTACATTTGTATGCACATTGCCATCTCCTGTATGCCCAAAACACGGAATTACAACACCATATTTTTTAGACACTTTTGCAATTCTTTCTAAAAGCTCTGGAAGTTTTGAACGCGGTACAGTAATATCTTCGTTTAATTTTTTGCTTCCATAAATCGTAATGCTAGGGCTTGCATTTTTGCGCGCAAACCATAAATCCGCCGCTTCTTCTTCATTGTTTGCTTTAATAAAATTAACCGCACCATTTTCACAGAATTTATCTTCTATCTTATTAATTTGATAAGTAATTTCTTCAGGCAAATTTCCATCTACTTCTGTAATCAAAATCGCTCCAGCATCTTTTGGTAAGCCTTTATTAAACTTCTCTTCTACAGCTCTAATGCTAAGATTATCCAAAAACTCCATTGCCACAGGCGTAACTCCACTTGCCATTGTCTTATACACAGCATTCATTGCAGATTGAATACTAGGAAATACACCCATAGCACTTTGTTTAAACTTTGGCTTACTTAAAAGTTTTAGCGTAATCTCTGTAATCACACCCAGCGTGCCTTCACTCGCAATTAAGATTCCAGCAATATTATAACCTGCCACATCTTTAATCGTTTTTTTGCCAGCACGGATAATATCCCCATTTGGCAACACTGCGCGTAACGCCATTACAAAGTCTTTTGTGATTCCATATTTTGCCGCACGCATTCCCCCAGCATTCTCACTCACATTTCCACCAAGCGTAGAATAATGCTCGCTTGCAGGATCTGGCGGATAAAACAGCCCCACAGCTTCCACTGCTTTTTGAAGTTGCATATTGACAACTCCAGGCTGCACCCTTGCTACCATATTCTCCATATCAATTTCTAAGATTTGGTTCATATGTTTTTCTAGTGCTAGCACAACACCACCATTTACCGCTAGCGAACCTCCAGTAAAACCACTTCCTGCACCGCGTGGAATCACGGGAATTAAATGCGTATTACAATATTTTAAAATCTCACTCACTTCTTCTTCATTATGAGGAAATACAACACATTCTGGATATTTTCGTTCCTTTGTTGCATCATAACAATACGCACTTAAATGCGCCTTATCACTAAAGCACTCTCCCTTACCAACAATGGCTTCAAGATCTTTAATATTTTGATTTGTCATCTTGCGCCCTTAAAAAATATTTTTAATTTGATTTGTAAAATACCTTGTTACGCGCCCAAAAAATGTTGCGTCTTCATCTTTAATCTCACCCTTTAAAAGTGCATCAAAATACAAATAATAATCTTGTGTTGTAACATCATTTATAAGATAAGAAAACCACGCTTGATTATCGCTTCCAATACGCGAAAAAAAAGGCAACATTCTCTCATTAATTGGTGCGCGCCCTGTAATATAATCTTTCTTTACAGGCTTAAAAGTTTGGCAATCCAATGCTTGCCCTTCATTAAGATTGACTAAATACACAATCCCAGCAGCATATTGCGTGCAAACCCTACGAAAATCCCCTTTAACAGGCGATGTATGTCCAACATCCATTAAATATGCCGCTAACAAATCTGGATGCAACCAAGTAACATCAGGATATACTGCTTTAATCTTTTCATAAATTTCTTGAGAAGGGGCTACCAAAAATGCGCGATCATTAAATGCACGAAAAATCACTTCATCATTTTTCTTTGGATACAAAATTGGTGCTGGAAATGCTCCTTGTTCCAAGCCCTCAAATGGTTCAAATGCGATTTTAGCGCGATTATCTTTAATCTCCACAACAGCAGCCCTAGCAACAATAGCTGAATGCTCTTTTGTAAACCAGCGCACAATCTCTCCACTTTCACCAACTTTTAAATCAAAAGCTGGAACATAAGCATAATGCCTAAAATCTTCATCTAACTCTACAATGGGAACAATAAGTTTATTTCCAAAAGGAGAAGCATAGGAAAAAACATTAAAAAGCACAAGAAACAAGGAATATTTCAAGAAGTATTGAAAGGAATTTAAAAATTTCATACACAAACCTTTTAAAAGCCAATAATTGCTGTGCGATTTTAATTGATATTTGCTTAAAGTGGAGCAATGTTTTATATAACTTTTGTATATTTTTTACAAGTTTTTAAGTTTTATACACAAATTTTTCACACAACTTAAATTCTAAAAATGTGGAATTCTTTTTGCTTAGATGCTCTTAACTCTAAAAAGGATTCCATTCTAAATGCTTATCAATCACAACTTAAACACATCAGGCTTAAATGAGATTTTTAACGAAGCCAATCGTCTTTTAGGAAACAATACACAAACAACACAATCCAACGCAAAAATACAAAGTGCCGATAAAATCCAAGATGAAAAGCAAAATTCCGATTTTTCCACAAAAGAACGCATAACCTATGGGCTTGTAAGCCTAGAAATTATGAGTGATGAGCAATACAAAGCATTTGAGCGCGTTACAGCAAATATGTCTCCTAATGAAAAAATCGCAGTAGCACAAATTCTAACACGCGCTGGAAATCTAAGTGCTAGCGTGGAACACATCAGGGAGCAAGAAAAGGCAATTGCCAATCAAAATGCAAAAAGTGCGCAAGGCAATACGCAAAGTTTTTTGGGAGTTACACAAAATGGCTGGAAAGAAGTTGCAAAAGAATTTCAAGACAATCTTAATAATCTTAATGGAATCTATACAAAACACTACAAAAAAGATATTACAAGCAACTACAATGATATTTTACGCAAAAACAATGAAGCAAAAACGCAACGCATTCTGCGAGAATTTAGCCATGCAATTTTTAGTGGTAGCGCGCGGATTGATACAATAGGCTAATTTTATCATTTTTTAAAGAAAAGAATACTAAAATACGCTTTCCACTTTTTGGTATGCCAAGGTAGCTCAGCTGGTTTAGAGCGCTGGTCTCATAAGCCGGAGGTCGGGGGTTCGAGTCCCCCCTTTGGTACCACTTAAGATTCTTTTTATAACTTTGCGCTCATAGCTCAGCTGGATAGAGCAACGGCCTTCTAAGCCGTAGGTCAGAGGTTCGAATCCTCTTGGGCGTACCACCTAAATAATTCCTATTCTATATCTCATAACTTTTAGAATTACAAATCAATGCGCCACCGCTTCGCTAATCCCAACTCCACTTTGCGCACGAAAGTCTTGTGCATTAAATCCTGCTCTATCCACTACTGCACGCTCGCTATTATCTAGTTTTGAGATAATATAAATTAACACAAAAGTTAGTGGCATTGAAAAAAGAGCTGGGTGATCGTAAGGAAAAATTGCCTCTGCAAATCCAAAGCTTTTTACCCAAATACTAGGACTTAAAAGAACCATTGTAACAACCGTTACAAGCCCGATTAATCCTCCCCAAAACGCACCTTTTGTAGTCAGCTCTTTCCAATAGATACTTAAAAGCAAAATCGGAAAATTTACACTTGCTGCAATTGCAAAAGCAAGTCCTACGGTAAATGCAACATTTTGATTCTCAAACACAATTCCCAAAACAATCGCAAAAATTCCAATCCCAATGGTTGCCATTTTAGTAACTTTCATCTCAAGTTTTGGATCACATTGCCCATCTTTGCAAACATTTACAAACAAATCATGAGAAATCGCCCCAGCCCCAGAAATTGCAAGCCCAGCAACAACTGCTAAAATCGTAGCAAAAGCAACCGCAGAAATAAATCCTAAGAAATAATCCCCACCAATAGCCTGTGCAAGAGTGATTGCCACCATATTTGTTATTCCATTAAAACTTCCATCAGCATTTGTAAATTGTGGATTCCCAAGCAATAATGCAATTGCTCCAAATCCAATAATAAAAGTTAAGATATAAAAATATCCAATTAATCCTGTCGCATAAAATACAGACTTTCTAGCCTCTTTTGCGTCTTTTACAGTAAAAAAGCGCATTAAAATATGTGGCAATCCAGCTGTTCCAAACATTAACGCAAGCCCTAAAGATAGCGCAGAAATCGTATCTGGTAAAAATCCTCCCGGCAGCATTATTGCCTCACCTTTAGGATGATTTTGCACTGCCTGTGAAAAATAATAACTCAAATCAAACTTTGTTAAATACAAAATCATAATCGCCATAAAAGTAGCTCCACCAAGCAACAAAATCGCCTTGATAATTTGCACCCAAGTTGTTGCGTGCATTCCACCAAAGACAACATAACAAATCATCAAAATCCCAACAAGCACAACAGCCACCGTGTAAGGAAGTCCAAACAAGAGTTGGATAAGTTGCCCAGCACCCACCATTTGCGCGATAAGATAAAATACAATCACACTAAGTGCAGAAACTGCTGAAATCACACGAATAGGCTTTGCATTTAAGCGATACGCCGTAATATCCGCGAAGGTGAATTTACCAAGATTTCTAAACTTCTCCGCAATCAAAAACAAAATAATAGGCCAGCCAGCAAGAAATCCAATAGAATAAATTAGCCCATCAAAACCATTTGTAAAAACAAGTGCTGTAATCCCAAGAAAACTAGCCGCGCTCATAAAATCTCCAGCAATTGCTGTCCCATTTTGCATTCCTGTAATATTCCCACCTGCTGTGTAAAATCCACTTGCGCTTTTGCTTTTTTTGTTTGAATAATAAGTAATTAGCAAAGTGCCAAGCACAAAAATTAAAAACATCGTTACTGCAATAGGATTAAACGCATTTTGCGTAACATTCTCCACATCAAAGCTAGCAGCATTTGCAAGACTTGCACCAAACAATACCCCCAAAGTTAGTTTAATACTTTTTTCCATTTTTCAATTCCTCCAATGCTCCGCTTTGCTCTAAATTTTGCAAAATCCCATCTTGTTGCCTGTCAAAATACTGGTTTGCTAAAAATGTATAAAGACCAGTAGCCGTGATACACAGGGCAATCAAAAAGATTCCGACAATAATTCCAAGTGTAATTGAGCTAGGACCTAGACGATACCCTAAAATATCTGGAAAAAGCCCTATACTAATAACAAAAGCGTAATAACAAACTAGGACAATGGCAGATAACCACAACGCTACTTTGTTTCTAAAGGAAACAAATTTTTTAAATTCCTGGATAGATTGTTGATAATCCACATTTTTTCTCATTTATTACTCCTTGCAAATTGTAATTTAGCCATTAAAATGTTACAAAAATTCCAATAATAAGTATAGAGTAAAAATAAATATTTCAATAAATACAATATAAATGTATATTTTAGTAACATTTATATATTAAATTACATTTTGTAACATATTAGTAAATAAAAATTTGGAATAGTATTTTTGGATTCTATCTTAGTCCTTTGGTATAAGCCACAGAAAAATATCATCTGCAATTTGCTCACTATGAAGTAGATTAAAGTTTGCATTTAGCGACATTGTAAGATTGGAATCCCTTTTGAAATTTGGGCTTAAAATCACAAGTGTTAAATCCATAGAATTTTGAAGTGCCTTAAAAAGCCCAGATCCCCCTTCACAAAAGATAAAACCACGCAAGGCTTTCACTTGCTCTAGGCTATGTAAAATCTCTACTTTACGATTTGGAATTTCAAATAAAGGCGCGGATTTTGGGAAGTCCTTTTGACGCGTTAGAATCGCTACATTTGGATTTCTTTGCTCTAAAGTCGCAAAGCGCGTATCAAGACGCGGATTATCCACACGCACACTCTCTCCAGAAATTAGCAACACATCAGCTTTTGTGCGATAATCGTGCATTAGGCTTTGTGCTTGGTGTGTGCTAATTTGCCCACCATCAATGCTACCATCAAGCCTGCTTGCATATTTAAAAAGCATAAATTTACCCTGTGTTTGCAACAATCTAAATGGGAGCAAAAGTGCATTTGCTTGTTTATGTATTGCTTGTAAGGCTTCCACTTCCCACGCTTTAATCACACAAATTCCTGCTTCTATAAGCTCTTGTGCGCCACCTTTTGCACTTTTATCGCAATCTTGTGTAGCAATGATTACACATTTTGGCTTTAGAGTTTTAAGCAAAGCAGCACACGAAGGTGTTTTACCCTTTTTATTGCTACTGCAAGGCTCTAGGGTTACATAAAGCATTGTATCCTTAAAAATTGGAATCGCATTTTTCAAAAGATAGGAATGAATTGCTTGAGATTCCTTTAAAGACAAAATCGCATTATCGCCACTTAGGGCTGCATAGGCTTTTTGTAACGCTAACACTTCCGCGTGGGGCTTGCCACATTCCTTGTGAGATTCTAAGCTTACAATCGCCCCATTTTCATCTAGCACTAAAGCTGCAACAGCAGGGTTTGGAAGCGTTTTTAACTGCTCTTTCCACGCACATTGCAAACACAAATCTAAATAAAATGCGTGCGCCAGCATTTTATTTACCACTCAAAGTAGGTTTGAGCCTTTTTAATCGCATTCAGCGGAATCTCTACGCCATTTTCTAGCACAAGAACACTTTCGCTAACACTTACTAACTTGCCCTTAAATTCTTTTTTACCTGCAATTTCTTGAAGCGTTTTAACCTTAATTAACTCATTAATCGCGCCTTTATAATGCGCTAAGGTTTTCAAAACGCGTTCAATCCCGGGTGAGCTAACTTCTAAGTAATATTTTTCAAAATCTGGCATTTCTACATCTAGCAAAGGAGAGAGCGCAAGGCTCACCTCTTGGCAATCATCAAGGCTTACACTTTTGGATTCCATATTTTTTGTGATACAAATACGCAAAATTTGATTTTCATTTTCTTTAAGAGTTAAAACATCATACAAATCAAATCCCAAACTCTCCACTAAAACTTTAATCTTATCTTCCAAATTTGGCAAAATTGTCATTTAAGATTCCTTTTCTTTGTTTTCACGCTCTTTTTGTAAGGCTTCAAAGATTTGATCAAGGCGATTTTCCTGCTCTAAGCTTCCATCAAAGATAAATTTAAAGTCTGGACAACGAAACCAGCCTGTTTCCTCTAAGCAAAACGCCTTGATTAAACTATGTGCCTTTTTGAGCTGCTTTAAAATCTCTGCTTTTTCTTTTTCTGTGGCAAATGGTGCATTTAAAAACACTTCAGCAAAGTATTTTCCACGCGAACAACGCACATCAACAACATTAAGCGCATTTAAGCGCGTATCACTCAAATTTGCTAACGCACTAGGTAAAATCTCTTTTAAAAGGGATTGTGTGCGTGCTTGTTTTAGCATTAAAGCGTCCTTTGTTTTTCTACTTCTTTGTAAGTTTCAAACACATCGCCAATTTGAATATCATTATAATCCTCTAGCATAATTCCACACTCAAAGCCTTTAGCCACTTCTCTCGCATCATCTTTGAAGCGTTTTAATGAAGCAATATTTCCTGTGTGAATCACTACCCCATTGCGGATTAAACGCACTTTAATTCCGCGCTGAATTGTGCCTTCTGTAACAAAACAACCTGCAATTGTGCCAGCTTTTGCAATACTAAAGGTTTCTCTAACCTCTGCTTGCCCAGTATTTTCTTCTTCCATAACTGGTGAAAGAAGCCCGCCTAATAAAGCTTTAATATCATCTAATAAAGAATAGATAATAGAGTAAGTTTTAATCTCTATTCCAAGCTCTTTTGCCTTGTTTTTAACACTACCAGTTGGACGCACATTAAAGCCTAAAATCACGCAATTTGTGCTAGCTCCAGCGAGCGTTACATCACTCTCTGTAATGCCACCTACACCTTTGTGGATAATATTAACTTTAACTTCTTCATTTTGGAGCTTATCCAAACTTCCACGGATTGCTTCTAAGCTTCCTTGTGTATCTGCTTTAATAATCACAGGCAAAGTTTTTAACTGCCCTAAAGCAACCATTGAACTTAACTCATCAAAAGAAACCTTTGTGGAATGTGAAAGCTCTTTTTGACGCAAGTGTGCTGCACGCTTTTGCGCATAATCTCTAGCAATCGTATCATTTTCTACCGCTAAAAGCACAGAGCCAGCTGGTGGCACTTCGCTTAATCCTGTAATCACACCAACGCCAGATGGAGTAATACTAGAGATAGAACGCCCTAAATCATCACTAATTGCCCTAACTCTTCCAAAAGAAGCATCCGCAATAATGCTATCACCAACCCTTAGCGTTCCATTTTGCACAATAAGTGTTGCAACAGGACCTTTACCTTTCTCTAAACTGCTTTCAATAACAATAGCGCGCGCAGGACGATTTGGATTTGCCTTTAAATCTAAAATCTCTGCTTGCAAAAGAATTGTTTCTAATAAATCATCAATTCCTTCACCAGTTTTTGCAGAAATATGCACAAACTCATATTCTCCACCCCATTCAAGCGGTGTGAAGCCTAGCTCTGCTGCTTCAGCTTTAAGCTTATCTGGATTTGCATCAGGCTTGTCAATTTTATTAACTGCAATGATAATAGGCGCATTTGCCGCTTTTGCGTGGTTTAATGCTTCAATAGTTTGAGGTTTCACCCCATCATCTGCGGCAATAACAATAATTGCTACATCTGTAACAGAAGCTCCTCTAGCGCGCATTTCACTAAAGGCTTCGTGTCCGGGCGTATCAATAAAAGTAATCTCTCTACCACCCTTACTAATGGTGTAAGCACCAATATGTTGCGTGATTCCGCCTGCTTCACCTGAAGCAATTTTTGTATTTCTAATGTAATCCAACAAAGAAGTTTTGCCGTGATCCACATGCCCCATAATCGTAACAACCGGAGCGCGCGTAATTAAATGCTCTTCTTTGTCTTCATTATCGTGAAGTTGAGTATAATCTAACTCATCAGCAGTATTTAAAAGCTCCACTTGCACGCCAAATTCTTCCGCTAAAATTTCAATAGCGTCTTTTTCTAAAAAGTCGTTTTTAGTTACCATCATTCCAAGGCTAAAAAGCACTTTAATCACTTCACCGGTGGTTCTACCAATTTTCTCTGCAAATTCGTAAGCCCTAATTTCCTCTGGAATCTTGACCATACCACTTACGGCTTCTTGCACCTTTTGGACTTTTGGAGCCTTTTTGCGACTAGAACGCCTTGTGCTACCCTGCTCCATAAAAGGATTATGGCGTTGGACTTTAATACGCTCAGTTGTCGCCTTGCGTTCATTTTCTTCTTCGTCCATATCGCGTTCATCTTGCACACTTAAGTCAAATAAAATAACTTCTTCTTCATCGTCATCTACACTTTGAAATTCTCTATTATCCAACAAATCCATTTTTTGCTGTCCTAAATTTTTACTAGTTTGCAAGCTTGGCTTTTCTTTTTTCTTTTTCTTTTGCTGTGTGTGGCTTTCTTCTAAATTTCCTAATAAATCTTGCAAAGTGCGCGGTGATTCTTTGCGTTCTTCTTTTTTAGACTCTTTAATGCTCTCTGTCTCTTTAAAATCACGCTTTTTGACAATCCTTAAACCCGTGCGTTTAATTGCTAGATTATCTTGCCCATTCACTTCTTTTGTTACTAATGTTTCTTTTGATGTATCTTGCAAGGTTTCCTGTGGCGCTTCTTGCTTTTCTTGCAAAATCTCTTGTGTAGCTTTTTTAATAGACTCTCTAGGCAAATTCTCTTGCACAGAATCCTTTTTGAGAGTTTTTGAAGTAGTGGCTTTTGGCTTTTTTTCTGTGCTAGATTTTGCTTTAGCGCTAGATTTTGCACTTTCTTTTGTATCTTTTTTAGAATCCTTAGTTACAGTTTTTTTAGGGCTTTCTTTGCCAGCGTTTGGATTAACACCTGATAAAATATAGTTATAAAGAACATCGGCTTCTGTGGCAGTAACGGCACTTGAAGCAGTTTTTACTTCAAAACCTAACTCTTGTGCTTTTTGCAAAACTTCTTTGCTTGTTTTACTTAACTCTTTGGCAATTTGACTAATACGGATTTTATCCATATAAAAAAATCTCCTTTAATGCGGTTTTAATTATCTCTTTGTGTTTCTTATCCAATTTGCAAATTCTTGTGATGTGATCGCTTAATTTTGGAGCTTCTTGGCAGTTTCTACACACATAAAAGCTTCTGCCAAAGCCTTGAAATACTTGCAATTTAGAATTTTGATATTGCAAGCGTAGCAAAGATTCTTGTGGAAACCTCTCCCTACACACAACGCACATTCTAACCGGACTAGACATAAACTCTCATTATAGCAAACTAGAACTTAAATTCATCACCAAAATATTCTAAACTCTCATTTTCAAATAACACACCATCATTATCAAACTCCAAGCTTAACACTTTTAGCTTTGAAAACTTCTGACTAAGCGCATCAAATAAACGCTTTTTGTCATCTTGATAACACAGACTAAAAAAGCTTGAACCGCTACCTGAGAGTGTGCTCATTAATGCACCATTTTGTAAAGCGGTGCGTTGCACTTCAAAAAGCAATGGAATTTGCTTCATTCTATAAAATTGGTGAAGTCTATCTTGACTTGCTTCACGCAACAAATCAAAACGCCCTGTAATAAACGCACTTGAAAGCAAACTTGCGTGCGAAAGATTAAACACAGCATCTTTTTGAAAATAGCGTTTAGGAAGACTTTGGCGCGATAAATGCGTGGAAGTAGATTGATTTGGAATCACCACTACGGCAGAAATGCTATCTGGCAAAGACTGATTGATAAAACGCACTTCCTTGTCTCTACTTGCCAACATACAAACATTAAATCCCCCCATACACGCTGGAGTGATATTATCTGGATGAGACTCATAACGCAATGCAAGATTTACAATCTTTTGCTTATCAAAAGGCACTTGTGCCACCTTAAATGCAGCAGAAATTGCACCAATAATTACTGCCGAACTACTTCCAAGCCCCCTAGAAATAGGAATTGCATTATCAAAAACAAACTTAAATGGAATCGCAGAACCTGTGAGTTTTTTTAGTTGCTCATTAAAGATTCTAACAAAAACATTATCCACGCGTAATTTTGGATTCTTAGAACCTTCGCCGTGGATTTGGATAGAAGTAATTTTAGATGGCTTTAGACTAAAACGATTATAAAGTTTAAGCGCAAGCCCTAAGCTATCAAAGCCCGGACCCAAATTAGCACTTGTTGCTGGGACACGAAACTCCATATTATTCCCTACCCTAGATTTGCAAATTTTAGAGTAAATTCCACTTCACCCTTACCAATGCGCAGCTCTTTTGCAATAGAATCTACACTCCAACCATCTTTAAACATAGCAATAATACGCCCTTCATCAATATTTGTAGGACTCGTAGGTGTATAAGCAAACTCTTTAATCCTATCTTCTAGAGCAAACATTTTATTTTCTAAATGCTCTATATTATCCAAAATACTCTTTGTTCCTTGCCATTGCGCTTTAAGCGATTCCATATCATTGCGCAAGGGAGCAACTTGCGCCCCTAAATTTGCATCAAGTAGATTTTTCATCTCTAGACGCGTATCTTGATAAATTTGCGCCTTAATACTAACTTTAAAGCGTTCTAGCTCACTTTCTTGCTCTTTTATACGCTTAGTTAAACGATAGATTTCCTTATTTAATTCTTCAATAGACTTTTCATATCGTCTTGCGCGCTTATTGCTCTCACTCTCTTTTAAATACAAGTATGCAATCAACAAAACAAAGACAACAACAATTCCAATTCCGCCCCAAAGCACAACATTTATCTCACTACCCATTTTCTGCCTTTTTGCTATTCTTTATTGATCGGATTAATGCTCTCTCTTTGCTTGCAACATAGCCGTCCCATTCCACTTCATCGCGTCCGTGGATTTTTTCAATCCACGCAAGCCCAGAATGATACACAAAATACACTGGAACAATACGCGCAGGAAAAGTTGGAAGCTCTATTCTACCATAATAAAGCGTATTTTCTAAAAGATTAGAATCCTTAAGAGCAAAACAACTATGCCCAATTGTAACAATACTCCCTTTGTTTTCTAATGCTACATAATTCTTTTTTTCTCCACTAATACGCGCTTCAAGGGATTCTATCTTTCTATAAATCTCTACAAGTAGTTCTAAAATCACCACATTATCCGATTCCAAATTTCCCTTTTTAGCGCGCGTTAAGCGCAACCATTCTCCAATAGGATCTTCATCGCTTTGTGTAAGTTTGTTAAACTCTTGCACAAAGGCTTCTGCATTATTATGCACTGCTTCGTATTGAATATTTAAGAATGTTTGGATTAAACGGCTTTTTGCAAAATTTTCCATTGAATTTTCCTTATCTACTCATAAAATCCACAATACAAAATCCTAAAAACGCAATTCCTAAATAGCCATTTATTGTAAAAAACGCGCGCGGAATATGTTCAAAGTTTTTAGACACCAAATATTGCTCAACGCTTAATGCAACAACTGCCACAACAAGCCCCATCCACATCCACATTCCAAGCCCAGCTTCTTTAATAAATAATGCCCAAAAAATAAGCGTTAAAGCGTGAAAAATACGCGAAATCCAAAGCGTTTTTTGCACTCCAAAAACACTTGGCACAGAATATAACCCTTCTTTTTTGTCGTGATTTATATCTTGCAAAGCATAAAGCAAATCAAACCCAGCTACCCAAAATAGCACACCAATGCACAAATACACACTCCATAGCGGAATCTCTCCACTAACTGCAGCAACTCCAGCAATTGGCGCAAGCCCTAAAGATAGACCAAGCACCAAGTGTGCTGCGCTTGAAAACCGCTTCATTAAAGAATAACTTGCCAAAATAATTAGAATCGGAAATGAAAGATAAAAGCACAAAGGGTTAATCACATATCCCATTGCCACAAAAATTAACGCATTTACAAAAATAAAAAGTAGCATTGCCCCCTTAGAGATTCTACCATCAACGCTTGGACGATTTTTTGTGCGTGGATTTGTCGCATCAAACTTTCTATCTGCAAAACGATTAAACGCCATTGCAAAATTCCTAGCACTCACACTTGCAATCACGCCAAAAATAAGCAATTTAACACCAAACCAACCTTGCGCTGCTGTAACCATTGCGATAAAAATAAAAGGCATAGAAAAAATACTATGCTCAAACATTACAAGCTCTCTAAAGTCTTTAACCTTTTGCAAAAATTGCATAAACTTCCTTATTTTACACCCAAAGAGATGATTTTCTTAAATCCTTCACTTACTGATAAATCCGAGATTTTCACCTTATCTTTTGCAATTTTTAATACAAAGCCTGAAGTAGGATTTGGCGTTGTTGGCACAAACACCCAAAACACTTCCTCTTCTTCTTTTGTAATAAAACCTAGAAGCTCCATATTCCCCACATTCACATACGCCACACCTAAATAGCCATCTTTATTTTTACCAGAGAAAATGTTTAAAACTTCTTTAATCCCAGAATAAATGCTTTTAACCAGCGGAATCCTACCAATGATAATTTCTGATACTCTAATGAGCAAAAATTCTTTATTCTTATCCACTAAATGCCCAATATAATAGAGCAAAACCACGCTTAAAACAAAGATTAAAAGCGTGATAAATAAATTTGCATTTGTGATTCCAAAAACAGAATAAAAAATGTTCGCGCAAAACTCATAAACAAAAGAAAATATCCAAAACAATAGCAAAAAAGGCAGAATCGCAAAAATCCCTTTGCTAACTTTAGAAATTATGGTATCCACACAAAAATCCTTTGCCAAACAAAAATTTCAGATTCTAACCTAAAAAGCATTAAAATACAAATACACTCCATAGCAAAAATACACAATATTAAGCCCCAAAAGTCCTAAAAAAGCAATTTTATACCTAACTGCCACAAGGCTTAGGGCATTACAGAATAAAAACGCATAAATTCCGGGATTTAAAGGAATTGTGCGCGTTGGAATCTCTAACCACCACAGCAAAAGCGTATCTAAGATTCCACCCAAGCCTAAAAAATGGGCAAAGAAAACCAAGGGATAATATAAGCTAAATAATGGCGTAAATATGAGTGAAAGCAGTGATAAGGGGGAAAATGGCGGAAAAAAATAATATACAATAATTCCCATTTGAAAAAAGGTAGAAGCATTAAGTGCGATTCCATAAAATAACTTCTTTAATACGCCTTTTGGAATCTTAAAATATTTAAAGAAAAGAAAAATATACAGCACACCAAGGCAAGAAAAATAAAAGCCCACAGAAAACAATAATTGCGGAAAAAACGCAAGCAATCCCAAAACGCACCAAAATAACATCTCAAGTCGCCAAATATCAATCCCTCTCCACAGCATAGCAAACGCCACCACACTCATTGTAATAGCACGCAAATATGAAGGTGATTGCGTAAGGATTAAATAATAAGCCAAAAGCAACGCAACCACCATAAAACCCACATCAAAAAAGAAATTCCTAAAAGGAAAAAATCTTGCCTGCAAAGGCTTATATAAAAATCCCAAAATAAAAAACCCAACCGCGCTTAAAATCCCAGTATGAAAACCAGAGATTGCAAAAATATGTGCGATTCCATAACTTTGGGCTAAATCTCTCCATTGCTTTGGCAAACTATCAGCTAGAAAAAGTGCTAAATAATACTCCCCCATAATTTGCGTAGAATGCTGAGAAATAATACTTTGGCGCAAACTCTCTTTAAACCCTGCACCAGAATCGCGCAACAAAATAATGCTAAAACTAGGCGCGTAAAATCCCTTCAAAAACTCTAAAAATCCCACATTTTTAAACACCAAACGCAACAAAACTTCTTTACGCTTAATATCGCGCAAATCTTCATAAGTGGTGGTATAAAAGATTCCAATATCACTTTTAAGTTTTAAAACAGAATAAGTTTTATTATTTTTTGTTTTTGTGTATTGTAATAAGACTTCAGCTCTAATTTGTGGCGTTTGCTCCAACTTTAAAGTGTGAAATTGATAAAACTTAAACAAAAGTGTGCAACCACACACAATAACTAAAAAGGCAAATAATATAAGGCGTTCTTTAAAAGTTGTAAATAAAGAAACAGGCTCTAACACAATCAATCAAAGAATCGCAAAAGCGATTCTTATAGAATTAAAATTTGCAAATAAAAATGTCTATATTAGAATTTTGCAAAACATCTAAGGCAAAAAAGCTAATTTTTCCGCTTGTTGGCAAGGCAATTAATGAAGCATTTTTAGATTCCGCCACACTTAGCAATCTTGTATAAGATAAGATTCCACTATCTAGCACCACTTCACTTTTACCAGAGAAATTTTTTAAGAATTTTTTTGAAATTTCTTTTGCCCTATTTTCAGTATCTTTATTAAAACTTGAGATTTGTTCATCATCAGCACCATAATGCCCCAAACGCAACTCAAAAGGGCGTGCAATCATATGATAAAAAATTAAATTTGCATTTGGAAAGAACTTGCGTGTCGCCTTTGCTGTCTTTAAAGAATCTTCTGAAAAATCCGTTGGAGAAAAAATATTTGCGTAATCTGGCAAAGACTCATCTTTTGTTACAAGCACTGGAATTTCAGCCTTTCTTACAATGCGTTTTGCCACAGAACCTAGTAAAACTTCTGTTAAATGCTGCGTCTCTCCCGTTGCGCCAATGATTAGCAAACGGCATTCCCTGTCTTTTGCGTGTTTGTGAATCTCTTTGTGGATTGTGCCCACATAGCAAAATTGTGCAATCTCCACTTCTGGTTTTGGAAAATGATCTGCAATAAACTTTGCTAATGCCTCCTTACCGGCTTTCTTATCCTTTTTTGGATCGTGAAAAATAGAATATTCCACTATATGCACAATATCAAGTGAGCATTTTTCTTTTTTTGCTAGATACATTGCCTTTGTTAAGCTAACCAAACTGCTTTTTGAAAAATCCGTTGCAACTACGATTCTATCTTTCATACACCACCCTTAAATTTTAGATAAATAGCCTACATTATACCAAAGATAAAGATTAAATAAAGCCAAAGACTTCATAAAATCCTTTAAATTTTTCATTATATTTTCAAAACTACCCATTTATCTTTTAGTTTATAAGATTTAGAAAATCTTAGTATTTAATCATTATAAAACTTGACAATAATAGACTAAAGTTATATAATACGCGCAATCTTAACACAAGGAAAATCTATGAACCTTTTAGAAAAGCTCACCAACACATTACAAGAAACCTTAGAGCAAGGTGCTTCACTTGCCTTACATAATAAAAACCAAGAAATTGAACCTATTCATCTCTTTTGGGCTATGCTAACTAACACTAGCTCACTTTTAAACCAAGCTCTAAACCGCTTAAATATTGATAAAACAGCTCTTGAACTTGAAGCAAAAAGCATTGCTAGCGCACTTCCACAAAGCAGTAGCGTAACAAAAGAAAACCTTAAAATCTCACGCAATCTAAGCGATGCCTTAAACCAAGCTGATGGGCTAGCAACAAAAAATGGCGATTCTTATATTGCTCTTGATACCTTTATTCTGGCAAATCTACAAGAGCCTACTATTAGGAATCTTTTTTCTAAATTTTTAGATATTAATGAGCTTAAAAAAACTTTTGAAGCAATGCGTGCAGGAGCTAAGATTGATTCACAAAGCGCTGATGAAAACTTAGAATCCCTAGAAAAATTTGGCATTGATTTAACAAAAAAAGCCATTGAAGGCAAGCTTGACCCAGTCATCGGTAGAGATGAAGAAATCACCCATATGATGCAAATTTTAATTAGAAAGACAAAAAACAATCCTATTCTCCTAGGCGAACCCGGCGTTGGAAAAACTGCTGTTGTAGAGGGACTCGCACAAAGAATTATTAAAAAAGAAGTGCCACTTTCTTTGCAAAACAAACGCGTAATTGCCCTTGATATGAGTGCATTAGTTGCAGGGGCAAAATATCGCGGAGAGTTTGAAGACCGCTTAAAAAAAGTGATTGATGAAGTCAAAAAAAGTGGAAATGTTATTTTATTTATTGATGAAATCCATACAATCGTAGGTGCAGGCGCTAGCGAAGGTGGAATGGACGCTGCAAATATCCTAAAACCCGCTCTTGCAAGGGGAGAACTCCACACCATAGGCGCAACAACACTCAAAGAATACCGCAAATATTTTGAAAAAGACGCTGCCTTACAAAGACGATTCCAACCCGTAATGCTCAATGAACCTAATGTTAATGAAGCCTTGCAAATTTTACGCGGGATTAAAGAAAGATTAGAAGCTCATCATAATGTAACAATAACAGATAGCGCATTAGTCGCCGCTGCAAAACTCTCAAGTCGCTATATTACAGATAGATTCTTGCCTGATAAAGCCATTGATTTAATTGATGAAGCAGCCGCTGAACTTAAAATGCAAATAGAATCTGAACCTAGCGAACTTGCTAAAATCAAAAGAGAAATGGAATCCTTGCAAGTTGAAAAAGAAGCACTTTTAATGGAAAAAAGTGAAAAAAACCAAGCACGCATTGCAGAAATCCAAAAAGAACTTAGCAATAAAGAAGAAATTAAAAAATCCCTAGAAGCGCAGTTTGAAACAGAAAAGCAAGTGTTTAATCAAATCGCTAGCATTAAAATAGAAATTGATTCTTTACGCACACAAAGCACACTAGCTAAACGCAATGGAGAATATAACAAAGCAGCAGAAATTGATTATGGGAAAATCCCGCAACTAGAAGCAGAACTACAATCTCAAAATCAAAAATGGGAGAATATGCAAGAAAATGGCACGCTTTTAAGAAATGCAGTGCTACCAGAATCCATTGCAGCAGTGATTAGCCGTTGGACGCAAATCCCTATTAAAAAAATGCTTCAAGATGAAAAGGATAAGATTTTAGGTATTGAAGATGAGCTTAAAAAGGAAGTTATTGGACAAGATAACGCCCTACACGCCATTGCAAGAGCAATCAAACGCAACAAAGCAGGCTTAAGCGAACTAAATCGCCCTATTGGGAGTTTTTTATTTCTAGGACCAACAGGTGTGGGAAAAACGGAATCTGCTAAAACGCTAGCTAGATTCTTATTTGATAGTGAGAAAAATCTTATCCGCATTGATATGAGCGAATATATGGAAAAACACGCTGCAAGCAGACTTGTTGGCGCACCTCCGGGATATGTAGGCTATGAAGAAGGTGGGCAACTCACAGAAGCAGTGCGTAGGAAACCTTATAGCGTCGTTCTATTTGATGAAATTGAAAAGGCACACCCAGATGTGTTTAATATGCTTTTGCAAGTGCTTGATGATGGACGATTAACTGACAACAAAGGCGTAACCATTGACTTTAGAAACACCATTATTATTTTAACAAGCAATATTGCAAGCAATGCAATTATGGAAATTAGTGATTTAACAGAGCGTGAAAAAGCAGTAAAAGAAGCTTTAAAAGGCTATTTTAAACCAGAATTTTTAAACCGCTTAGATGATATTATTATCTTTAATCCTTTAGGTTTAGAGCAAATCACACATATTGTGGATATTCTCTTTAAAACAATCCAAAAGAAAGTGCTAGAGCGCGATATTAGTATCACACTAGAAGAAAGTGCCAAAGAGTTTATCGCAAAAGCTGGCTTTGACCCAATTTATGGAGCTAGACCCCTTAAACGCGCACTTTATGAAGAAATTGAAGACCGCCTAGCAGATTTAATTTTACAAGATAAAATCAAAGAAGGAAGCAAGGTTAGCTTCTATGCGCAAAACGATAGCATACAAACTAGAATCTCTTAAGGATTCTAGTTATCATAATTTTCATTCTTTTCTTTCAAATTCAAAAGAAATTCATCAACACCTACAAAAAAATCCATTATATTTACTTCTAAAATCATAGATATTTGCAAAAGATGTTCAATATTAAAATGTGCGCCTTTTAAGCAAATCTCTGAAAAAGAGACCAGACTTACAGAATTATGCCCCATTGCAAGAGATAATTTTAATTGTGAATATTTCTTTTGTTTTCTAATTTTTGCAACATTTGAGCCAATAATTTTATAAGCATACAAAACATCTTTCTGTTCTAACAAATTTTACCTTATTATAGTAAGTTATTTTTAATTATATTTCTTATAAAATTACTTAACAACTTGTAATAATAAGTTGTTAAATTATTTTATTTAGTTCAAGGAGATTAAGATGTCTAGATTATCACTCGTAACGAGTAGGATCCTTCTAGGAGTAGGAATTACAGGTGCTGTTGTAGCAAACGCAGCTAATATTTCAGACAAACCGAGCTTTGATACAAATTTCGAGTATTCTAATGGCTCTATAACAACAGGTGATAAATCAGCAATTACAACTGATGCAAAATCAACTTTCGGTTATGATGTTAATACTTATGTAGACAAAGACGGAAAGCCTTTAGATGTTAAAAATTTAGATATTAATGCAGATGGAAAAGATCTAACTATTAATGCTGCAGCAAATCTTGGAGGAAATGCACAAGACAATTATGCTTTCAATATCAAAGCTAAAACAATCAGTATTGACACTGCAAATGTCTTTAAAAATTCTAACATTACAGGAGATACAGTAACTTTCAATCAAAGTTTAAGTGTTGCAGATAGTATTTTAGGCATTAAAGGAAATACAACTTTAGGCACTCTTACTGATTTAGATAATGGTCGTATCAATATTAATGGAGATTTAACGGCTACTAATGGAACATTTAATTTTGCAGGTAACAGCCTAATTCACACCACTGGAAAAGGAAATATCACAGGGTCGACTTTTAACCTAGATTCAGGCAATAATTTCTTCTTAGGAAAATACGCTCTTGTGCAAGCAGATAAAAAATTAAATGCAGATGCAGCAACAAATAAGCTAGGAACAATTTCATATGATAGACATATTAATAGCTTGCTTAGCAATCCAAACACACTAGGACAAGGTGAAAATGGTGAATATGAAATTGAAATGAATATTAATCAAGCAGGCGGCAATAGCACAAGCACTCTACTAGGTCAGTTTGGATTAGATTATAAACTAGAGCTTTCAAAAGATGGAAAAACACTCTATATCAATGGAGAATCAACAGCAGATTTAAGCAAAACAGATGTTAAAACACTTCTTGCTGGCTTCATTAACCAAGAAACAACCTTAGTTAATGCCGCAACAACAAAATTAAATGGCTCAAAGAAAACTAAAGAAAACAACAAAACGACTTCTGAAGCAAGCAAAAAAACAGCCGAAACGCAAAAGAAAGAGTTACAAAAACAATTAGAAGCTGCAAAAGATCAAGCACAAAAAGATAAAATCCAACAACAAATTGATGCGCAAGATAAAATTATCGCAGATGCAACTACGCAAATCAATAAATTAACCAATGAGATTCAATCTATTGAAGCAGCATTAAAAGATCTTGCCGGCAAACTTAATGGCTTAAATGCAGCTGCAGGAAAAACAGAAGCAATTGATATCATTAAAGCAATCACACCAAGTATCAATGCAAATCTTGCAAATAGTGCGCTAACTAATATGAAAGATAAAAATAACACCGTTTTGGCTGGAGTTATGCTTGATAGTGGAAATCTCGCTTCTATGACAACTTCACTTTCTAACGCAGGAAATAACGCAGAAGCAATTGGAATCTTAAATGGTATCGTAACTGCTAAAGGCATAGATAATAGTAAAATTCTAGGAGCAATCACAAACACAAACTTCTTCAAAACTACAAGAGACAATGCAAAAGCTATCGCAAACCTTTCTGATTCTTCATCTTCTGCGACAAATGCAATCAATGTGTCAAATGATATGGCAATTGGAAGTCGTATTGCAAGATTTAATAATCCTTATGGCGATAAATTTGCAAGTGTAGCTTCTGATGCAGGATCATACAAATATTATGACACATATACAGCTAGCGTATGGACAAATGTGTTTGGTGGCGCGAATATCATTGATGGAGAATCTGGTGGCTTATATGGAATCAGCGTTGGTGTTGATGGAAATCTCACAGACAATATTTTATTGGGTGGATATGTAACTTATGCTAATGCAACACTAAAAGACAATCTTGTTAATCAAGAATCCGATAATTTCCAATTTGGTGCATATTCTCTCATTAAACTCAATCCAACATGGGAACTTAATCTAAGAGCATATGGACAATTCGGCAAAACAGATCAAGAAATTTCTACGATTGCTGGAATGAATACTTCAGATTTCACAAAAAGATTCTTTGGGCTTAGTGCAAATGTTGGAAAGGTATTGGATTTTGGTAATAGCATTTTCTTAAAACCATTTATCGGTGCAAACTATTACTTTAGTTACACACCAGACTATACAGAATCAGGTGTTTTAGCGCAACATGTAAGATCATCTACAAACAATTCTTTAAGTCTTGAAGTAGGTGCGGAATTTAGAAAATACTTCAATGCAAGTTCTTATCTTTTCGTAACACCAAAAATTGAACAATATGTTTTAAACAATGGAGACGATTATGTTGCAAGATTTGCTGGTTCTAACTCAGTATTTAGCATTGCAGGAACTGACAAAGAAAAAACTTATGGTCAATTAACAATTGGAGGAAATGTAGAACTTAGTGATTCTTGGAGTTTCAATGCAGGTATCGGAGCAAAACAAATTTTAGCAGGTGAAGTTGATAGCAAAAATGAAACTTATCTTAGCGGAAATGTTGGCTTAAAATACAAATTCTAAGCAACAATACAAAGTCAAACTTCAATTTTAATCTCCATAAATTTAAGTTAGGTTTTCACCTAACTTAAATCAAATATTCATAAAATTTTAATTACGCTTGAGCTGATTAACAATTTGAAGCATAGAATCTGCAGTTTGGATAGATTTAGAGTTTGCTTCATACGCCCTTTGCCCAACAATCAAATCTGTCATTTCTTCAACAAGCTTCACATTGCTTGTTTCTACAAATCCTTGCGCTAATTGCCCAAAGCCATTTAATCCCGGAGTTCCCACAATTGGATCTCCTGAAGCGTTTGTGTTAAGATAGAGATTATCCCCTAGTGCGTGCAAACCTGCTGGATTAATAAAATTCACCGTTTCAATCTGCCCAAGTTGATTGACTTCTGTTTCATTGCCTTGCACAACTGTTACAGTGCCGTCTTTTCCGATATTAATCTGTGTAGCATCATCTGGGATTGTGATATTTGGCACTAGCAAATAACCTTGCGCATTCACTACATTCCCTTCATCATCACGCTTAAACGAACCATCGCGCGTGTAAGCAATCGTGCCATCAGGCAATTCAATTTGAAAAAACCCATTCCCTGTAATTGCCACATCAAGATTCTGCTCTGTTTCTTTAAAATTCCCTTGCGAGAAAATCTTTTGCACCGCTGTTGGTCGCACACCAAGCCCCACTTCAATCCCCGTTGGGCTTAGCGTTGTTTCACTTGTGCTAGAACCTGCATATTGCAACACTTGATGGAACAAGTCCGCAAACTCTGCTCTTTCTTTTCTATAACCAAAGGTATTTACATTTGAGATATTGTTTGAAGTTACATCAATTTGTAATTGTTGTCCTAACATTCCTGTTGTTGCTGTATAAAGTGCGCGCATCATTTTAAATCCTTTTTATGCTTTTGCTGCTAGTTTTGTGATTGCTTCTGTGTTTAGCTCGTCCATATGTGTTTTTAACACCTTAGAATAAGCTTCTACTAAGCGATTTGTTTCAATAAGTCCTGTCATCTCTTGGACAACATTAATATTGCTTTTTTCTAAAAATCCTTGTCGCACTGCTCCGCTTCGCTCTAGGGCTTCGCGTTCATCTGTGCGTTCTTGCGGGTAAGAGTAGAGATTATCGCCGATTTTTTTAAGATATTTTGGATTTTCAAAAGACACCACGCCGATATTTGCCATTAATGCCATTTCACTAATGCCTTCGTTATTTAAATCCCTTGTATAAATGTTGCCATTGCTATCCACTTCTACTTGGAATCCATCAATAAATTCAATATATTGTGGAGCGTCTAAGTATTCGCGCGGAAGCACGGGATAACCTTCTTTAGTAACAAGCCTGCCTTGCTCATTTAGCACAAAGGAGCCATCACGCGTGTAGCGGATTCCATCAGGTGTCTCTACCATAAAATACATATTTTCTTTACTCAAAGCAAAGTCAAATGTATTATCTGTAATCATCATTCCGCCCACTTTATTGTCTGTGTATTCTTCTACAATTTGTGGAACGCGGTTTAAAGAGCGGTTATAAAACTGCGCTGCGTCTTTTGTTTGCTCATCAATAGGCAAAAACTCTTTGTGCTGTTCATATAAGCGCATAAAATCACCAATCACAACATCATCGCGTTTAAAGCCTGTTGTGTTAGCATTTGCGATATTGTTTGCAATAACATCTAGGCGGTTAATTTGCGTAACCATACCGCCTACGGAGTTGTAATATCCACCTTGCATTCTAAGCCTTTTTTACAAAATTACAAGACTTAAAGCAAAAGGTATTCCACAATAAAATCGTGTTTAATTATTCCTTAAAAAGTTTGCTATGGCTTCCTAGCCTTACAAGGTAGATTATTTTGTAACTTTCTGCTTCTTGCATATACTTCTGCAAAATTACTATAAGTCTTAGAATCTCCCTTGCCACACATTTTAATAGCTTCTAGTGTTTAGGCTTTTTGGATTCCTTTAGAGGCTAGCATTATAATGAAAGATTTTAAAAAAAAAGAAAAAGAAGCGGAGATAAAGAATAGAATCCCAAAAAGGGATTCTAAGACTACTGAAGTAGTCTTAAGATATTTTGTTGTGTAGCATTAGATTGACTTAACGCATAGCTACCAGCTTGAGCTAGAATGTTTAGGTTAGAGTAGTTTGCAGATTCACTTGCAAAATCCACCTCTCTAATTCCAGATTCTGCTGACTTCACATTCACTTGAGTGATTGTGATGTTGTTGATTGTTGATTGCATTTGTTGTTGCACAGAACCTAAGTCTGAACGGATAGCATCTAGTTGCTTAATCGCTGATTCTGCGATATCCATTACTAACATTGCGCCTTTAAGCGTTGTTACACCACCACCTAGTCCTGTTCCATTACCATCAAATGTATTTCCAAACATTGCATTTCCACCAATGGCTGATTTTACATCCGCATTAAATGACCCTTTTGTCTCTCTTAGTGATACAGAAGTTTGTGCAATCTGATCTGTATTATTAATTCCAGCCGCACCGATTGCTGTCCCACCAGAGAATTTAATATCTGCCGCACCAAGTTTAGTTAGAGTTAAAGAACCAATATTTGTTGTTGAGAAACCATTTCCAATAACGTCTGATCCTGACGCACCTGAAACTGTAATCGCTCTACCATCTGTTGAAGTTAGGATTAGCTTACCATCTTCAGAGATAGATGCCTCAACACCTGTTTCTTCTTTTTTCGCATTGATAGCTTTAACCAACCTTCCGTCCGCATCATTTGCTTGGACACCTGTAATATCACCGATTCTTACGCCATTAATACTTAAGCTAACAATCTCTCCAGCTGTAACAGCAGCTTCACCCATACTTTGCACTGTTGCTGTTGCACGGATTCCACCTAAATTATCAGAGTTTTTATTAATCACTTCTGCTAATACACCAAGTCCTGTTCCAGCGGAGTGAGAGATTTTTACAGATTCTAGTGTAATATCTTGCCCATTTCTCTCACTAATAAACTTCATCGTAACTTCTGCCAAAGGCGAACCTGCTGAGAATCTAATTGTCTCATTTCTCACATGCCCGATTTTATCAGAGCTTGTCGCACCAATACTTGCTCTAATTGTTTGGTTAGAATAAGCACCTACTTGGAATTCTTTGTTTGTAAATCCACCAGCAAGCAAGTTTAGACCATTATAAGTTGTTGTTCCAGCGATGTTATCCAAAGATTCAATCAAGCGGTTAATGTCAGCTTGGATTGCTGTTCTTGTTTGTGTTGTTTGACCATCTTGAGCAGCTTGAGTTGCTTTAGTTTTAATAGTATCTAGGATTTTAACTTGCTCGTCCATTGCTTTATCTGCAATTTGGATAATCCCCATACCATCGTTTGTGTTTCTAATCGCTTGTCCTAATGCGTTTGCTTGAGAACGCAAGCTATCAGCGATTGCCATACCTGAAGCATCGTCTTTTGCAGAGTTGATTCTTAACCCTGAACTTAACTTTTGCAACGAACTAGAAAGACTAGTTTGTGTAAAAGTGCTTTGAGCGTGTGCGTTTAACGCATTAACATTGGTATTGACTTGAAATGCCATTTTTAACTCCTTTTAATTGTGCTAACCCGTCCTTGGGTATGCATTGGTTTTACTAAAGACTAGCGTAAATTTATCTTTAGTAAGCTAAGCCAAAGACTTAAACCGCCTTGTAAAGTTTAGCTATGCAATTATATCGGATAAAAAACAAAAAAGATTAGAGTCAATTCTAAAAAATGTGCAAAATTTACAAAATTGTTAAAATTTTTGATAAATTTTATAAATACATATCGTATTTTTAAAATTTTATGATAGAATAGTGCAAATTTAATCAAAAAGGACAAAAATGACAACAAAAAATTATCAACAAGAAACTCTAGCACTACACGCTGGCTATACCTTTGATACACAACGCACTTTAAGCGTGCCAATTTATCAAAACACTGCATATAGCTTTGAAAGTTTAGAGCAAGCAGCAGCCAGATTTGCGCTTCAAGAGCTTGGGAATATCTACTCTAGACTAGCAAATCCCACGCTTAATGTTTTAGGCAATAGGCTTGCAGCAATTGAGGGTGGGGCTTTTGGAGTCCCAACTGCAAGTGGAACAGCAGCGATTTTTTACGCGCTTGTTAATTTGGCACAAAATGGCGATAATATCGTATATTCTAATAAAGTCTATGGCGGAACACAAACACTTATTGCACACACTCTAAAACGCTTTGGGATTGAAGCTAGGGTGTTTGATATAGATAATATAGAAGAATCTTTAGAAAAAGTGATTAATGAAAAAACTAAGGTAATTTTCTTTGAGAGTCTATCAAATCCACAAATTGCAATCGCTGATGTGGAGAAAATCACAAAAATTGCTAAAAAATATGGAATCATAACGCTTTGTGATAACACGGTGGCAACGGCATTTTTACACAAGCCTTTTGATTTTGGCGTGGATCTTGTGGTGTATAGCCTTAGCAAATACATTAATGGGCAAGGAAACGCACTTGGCGGAGTTGTGATTGAGCGCAAAGGCTTAAATAGCTTGATTGTGGATAATCCACGCTATGCACCTTTTAATGTGCCTGATGAGAGTTATCACGGCTTGGTGTATGCGTCTTTAGCAGAATCTTTACCGATTTTTAGTATCCGCTTAATTACAGAGTGGCTAAGAAATATCGGTGCGACACTCTCCCCACAGAATGCTTGGCTTATTATTCAAGGCTTAGAAACACTAGAGTTACGCATTAAAAAACATAGTCAAAATGCCTTAGAAGTAGCGCGATTCTTACAATCTCACCCAAAAGTTAAAGCAGTGTTTTATCCTAGCTTAGAAAACAATCCTTACCATTCTTTGCTTCAAAAATATTTTAAAGACTCTAATTCTAGCGGGCTTTTGAGCTTTGAAGTAGAGAGCTATGAGAAGGCAAAAAGTGTTTGTAACGCACTAGAGATTTTTGAGATAGTCGCAAATATCGGAGATTCTAAATCGCTTGTGATTCACCCAGCTTCTACAACGCATTCACAATTAAATGAAAATGAGCTGAAATCTGCAGGAATCACGCCTTGCACAATTCGCTTAAGTATCGGATTAGAATCACCACAAGATTTAATTGCAGATTTAAAACAAGCATTAGAAAAATAAGGATTTAAAATGCCACTTGTTATTTCAGAAGAGATTCCAGCTTTTAAACTGCTAAAAGAACACGCCTTTATTATGGGATGTAATCGCGCAAAAACGCAAGATATTCGCCCCTTAGAAGTGCTAATTTTTAATCTAATGCCAACAAAGATTCAAACAGAAAATCAGATCCTCTCTTTACTTGCAAACTCCCCTTTGCAGGTAAATATTACTTTGCTATCCACTTCTAGCTATATTGGCAAAAACACGCCAAAATCGCATTTAGATAGGTTTTATGTCAATTTTAGTGAGATTCAAGGCAAGAAATTTGATGGCGCGATTGTTACAGGCGCACCTATTGAGCATTTAGAATTTAAGAGCGTGAAATACTGGGGAGAGCTTGTGCTAATAATGGAGTTTTTAAAAACGCATTGCACAAGCACGCTGTATCTGTGCTGGGGAGCAATGGCTGGGCTATATCACTTCCATAACATTCAAAAAATTGCTTTAGATTCCAAACTTTTTGGAGTGTTTGAGCATTTTTGCGTGCAACAAGATTTAATCTTAAATGGGCTTGATGAGCTTATTAGGATTCCACATTCTAGGCATTCTGGCATCAATGAAAAGCAAGTTAGGGAAAATAAGAATCTAAAAATCTTGCTTGAAGGAAAAGAGAGTGGAATTACTGCATTAAAAGATGAAAAAGACTTTTTTATCCTAGGGCACCCAGAGTATTCTAAGGATACACTAGATTTAGAATACAAGCGTGATTTACAAAAGGGCTTAGAGATTGCCAAGCCAAAAAACTATTATAATGCAGAATCTAAGCCTGTTTTTTCGTGGCGTTCAAGTGCTAGTGTGCTGTTTGCTAACTGGCTTAACTTCTCTGTATATCAAGACACGCCTTTTATTTTGCAATAGGTTTTTCATAGTAGATTAGATTCCGCTTGCGCGTTTCAAAATCATCAGAATCTGCGCTTAGATACACAATATAACGATGATTTTCATAGAGACTATTCACGCTCTTTTGCTCGCCTTGTGTGGTTATAACTTGCTCTTGTGCTAGAAAAATTCCCCCCATTACCCTACCAAAAGGTGGCACAAAAAGCGATAAAACACACACCAAAGACACAAAAAATAAAAACTTAAAAAACTTATCTAAAAATGGAATCGCCAATCCTATACCAAAAATCCCCACACAAATAAAAAACGCCACAGGATTAAAAACATTGCCAAAAAAGGGGTTAAAAAACTCTCCGATTCCATAATATTTGATGTAACTTGCATAAATTCCAGCCCAGAACACGCAAAAGAGTAAAAAAACTAATACCAAACTCAACAAAAAAGACTGCAAAATATCTGTTGTTTTCATTATCTACCTTATTCTTTTTATTTGTAAATTTGAGATTTTATACATTTTTGAAGGCTTTTGTGCGCTTAAAAAACGCTTATCTAACACAATAATATCGGCTCTATCTAGTGCGAAATTTAAATCAAACTCCGCTTTGTGTGCATTTGCGGAGCTTGAATATAAAAATGGAAAAAACTCTAAAAACGCGCTGTGCGGGCTTTTGGCATTTACAAGGCGAACGGCTAGGGATTCTTGGCTTAAAGAGTTTTTGCCCCTATAAACAAAAGTGCTTTTTGTGCTTTTGCGCACCCTGTTTTTATGCGCATTTGGAATACGCACAAGATTTTTTAACTTACTCAAAGAATCTAGCGTTAAAAGCACACTTTGTTGTGTATTGCGCATCTTTGTGCGGTTTAATGCTCTAAAATCTTGGCTTAAAAAGCCAGCAGTTGTATCGCTTTGGGCTAAAAAAATGTATTCCATTATGCTAAATAATCTTGGATTGCCTTAGCAAAATTTGGATTCTTACTTTCTATCTCACAAATTGCGCTCACCGCTACACGCGCCGCTTCTATGGTGGTAAAATACGGCACATTATTGCGTAAAACTTGCGTGCGGATTTTGTCAGTATCATCCTTGCTTGAGGCTTCATCGCTTGTATTAATCGCTAAAGCAATTTCTCCATTTGCCAGCCTATCACCAATGTTTGGACGCCCTTCGCTAATTTTCAGTTCTTCTTCACACGCAATTCCATTTTGATTTAAAATTTCTGCTGTGCCTTTTGTTGCACAAATGCTAAACCCTAAACTTGCTAAATCTTTTGCTAAAGGCAAGGCTTGGGGCTTATCAAGCGCGCGCAAGGAAATAAACACTTTGCCTCTTGTTGGCAAGGCATTTTTACACGCCATTTGACTTTTTGCAAAACTTAGCCCAAAACTCTCACTTATCCCCATAACTTCACCCGTTGATCGCATTTCAGGTCCCAAAGTCATCACTGCGCCACTAAGTTTATTAAAAGGAAACACCGATTCTTTAACCGCAATATGTTTCAAAGCTTTTGGCTTATAAAGCCCATCTTTAAATTCCACTTTTTTGAAAGTATCATAGCATTCTAAAGCGGCTTTTAGATTTTGATTTACCATTACACTTGTGGCAACCTTTGCAAGCGGAATCCCTGTTGCCTTACTCACAAAAGGCACGGTGCGACTAGCGCGAGGATTGACTTCAATTAAATAAAGCGTATCTTCAAAAATCGCATATTGCGTATTCATAAGCCCTATAACACCTAAATTTCTAGCAATTTTTGCAGTGGTTTGCTCTATCTCTTCAAGCTTCTCTTGTGAAATACTAATTGTAGGCAAAGAACAAGCAGAATCACCACTATGGATTCCAGCTTCTTCAATGTGCTGCATAATCCCTGCAATATAGACATCTTCACCATCACAAATAATATCTACATCAAGCTCAATAGCGTTATTTAGGAATTTATCAATTAATACTGGGGAATCTTCACTAACGCTTACTGCTTCACTCATATACTCTTGCAATTCTAACACACTATACACGATACGCATTGCACGCCCACCTAGCACATAACTAGGACGCACAAGAACAGGGAAGCCTATGTTTTGGGCAATAGAAATGGCTTCTTCTTTCGTATAAGCAGTGCCATTTTTTGGTTGTAAAAGCCCATTTTCTTCTACAAATTTTGCAAATTTTTCTCTATCTTCTGCAATATCAATGGTTTTCGCACTTGTGCCGATGATTTTTGCACCAATGGTTGTGAGCTTTTTTGCAAGCTTTAAAGGCGTTTGCCCTCCAAAATGCACAATGATTCCATCTGGCTTTTCTCTCTCAATCACGCTACGCACATTTTCAAAAGTGATTGGTTCAAAATATAAAACATCACTTGTATCATAATCTGTGCTAACGGTTTCTGGATTACAGTTATACATAATGCTTGTATAACCCATATCACGCAATGCAAAGCTTGCATGCACGCAACAATAATCAAACTCAATGCCTTGCCCTATGCGGTTTGGTCCCCCACCTAGAATTAGCACCTTTTTGCGCGGATTTTCTTGTGTCCTTTCTTGTGTTTTACTTGCGTATTCTAACGCGTGCGCAAAGCTGGAATACAAATATGCCGTATTTGTAGCAAACTCTGCTGCGCAAGTATCCACTTCATTATAAATAGGTTGCACATCCGCTTTTTCTCTAAGAGCATAAATATCTTCTTCGCGCAATTCTAGCGATTCATTTTTATTAATCAAAAAAGCAAGCATTTTATCACTAAAACCACTTGTTTTTAAGTCTCTTAAAAATTCTGTATTGCTCAGTTTTTCAAAAGAAACTTCCTTTTCAAGCGCAATAATCTCTGCAATCTGCCCTAGAAAATATTTGTCAATCTTGCACCACTTTTGCACCTCATCTACACTCACACCACAGCGGAATGCGTCAGCAATATAAAGCAATCTTTGCGCATTTGGGCGACGCACTTCGCGTTGGATTTGACTTAAATCTGTGCTTAAAGAATTAAAGCCAAAAATTCCTGTTTCAAGGCTACTAAGCGCCTTTTGCAAAGATTCTTTAAAGGTTGTGCCTATTGCCATAACTTCACCGATGGATTTCATAGAAGTTGTAAGTGTGGAATCTGCTTGTGGAAACTTCTCAAAAGTGAAGCGCGGAATCTTCGTAACAATATAGTCAATGCTAGGCTCAAAACTTGCTGGAGTGCCTGTAATATCATTTTTAATTTCATCTAAGGTATATCCCACCGCCAGAAGCGTGGCAACCTTTGCAATAGGATAGCCTGTTGCCTTAGAAGCAAGAGCAGAGCTTCGCGAAACGCGTGGATTCATCTCAATTACAGTCATTCTTCCTGTGCTAGGATTTATCGCAAATTGCACATTAGAACCGCCTGTATCTACGCCAATTTCTCGCAAAATCGCAAAGGAAGCATCTCGCATTCTTTGATATTCTTTATCTGTGAGTGTTAAAGCAGGCGCAATAGTGATAGAATCTCCAGTATGCACGCCCATAGGATCAAGGTTTTCAATACTGCATACAATAATGCAGTTATCCACCCTATCGCGGATAACTTCCATTTCGTATTCTTTCCAACCCAGCAAAGATTCCTCAATTAAAATCTCATTAATTGGGCTAACTTCTAAGCCATTTTGCGCTAAGGCCTTAAATTCATCAATATTATAAGCAACACCACTTCCCCCACCTGCTAGTGTATAGCTTGCACGGATAATCAAAGGAAATCCAATCTCTTTTGCTGCTTCAAGTGCTTCTTCAAGCGTGTAGGCATAGCGTGATTTTGGCAAATCCATTCCAATTTTTAGCATTGCCTCTTTAAAAGCTTGCCTATCCTCACCCTTTTTAATCGCTTCAGGCTTTGCTCCTAGGAATTTAACACCTTCAAGCATTCCTTTTTCAAACATACTCATTGCGATGTTTAGCGCAGTTTGCCCGCCCATTGTTGGCAAAATCGCATCAACTTTTTCTTTTTTAATAATATCAGCAACAACTTCTTCAGTAATTGGTTCAATATAAGTTCTATCGGCAAACTCTGGATCTGTCATAATCGTAGCAGGATTTGAGTTAATCAAAACAACTTTAAATCCAAGCTCTTTTAAAGTCTTTGCAGCTTGTGTTCCAGAGTAATCAAACTCGCAAGCCTGCCCAATTATAATTGGTCCAGAGCCAATAAGTAGGATTGTGTTAATATCATTTCGTTTTGGCATAAAATCTCCGTAGAATCTCTTTGGCGTTAAAATTTAAAAATTCTAGCGTTTTATGCCTTAATCTTGTAGAAAATATTTATTTTTCCCAGTTTTGCAAAAAGGATTCCAACTCATAAAGAGAAGCTTTGCAAAATGCGCTTCTTGCGATACACAACAGCTTGCTTGTAGCTTCATCTAAGCTTTCATTAATAATTAAATAATCATAATTTGGCAAACTTTTAACCTCATCAAGAGCATTTTTTAGACGCGTTTGAATCACACTATTGCCATCGCTCCCACGCTCACCTAAACGCTCTTGTAAAATACTTTTGTTTGGCGTTGTAACAAAAACACTCGTTGTGTGGCGCGGAAAAGCTTTTTTAAGATTAATTTGTCCTTGCACATCAATATCAAAAACAACAAGCTTATCTTCTTCTAATGCCTGAATCACTTGTGCTTTAGAAGTGCCATAATAGTTATTATGCACTCTAGCCCATTCCAAAAACTCCCCATTATTAATTCCTGCTTCAAACTCATCTTTAGAAATAAAATTATAATGCACGCCGTGAATTTCACCTTCACGCTTTTGGCGTGTTGTTGAAGAAATAGAAAAATAATGGTTTGGAAACTCTTGTGCTAGCTTTTTATACAATGAGCTTTTTCCAGCTCCGCTAGGACCAGATAAAACAAGAATCGCACCTTTTAGTTTCATTAATTTTCATCTTTTTTGGGAAATTGGATATTAATATTAATTGTTGCGCCACTTAAAAGCTCTTTTAAAGCCTGTGTTTGAAGTGTTTGCAATGCTCCAATTAAAGAATCTAAAGAATTTGCTTGAATGCTACTTGGAATATTATTTGGGAGTTGTATTTCTTGGCTTTTAGGGGCTTCTTTTGCAATAATTGGTGCAGGGATTGGCTCTTTTTGGATTGGCTCACCTAATGCTTCCCCCATTTCTTCAAGACTAAGAGTCGCAAACTCATCATCACTATCCACCTTTAAATCCATTGGTAAATCTGTGTCTAATTCCACTTTTTGCTCTGAAATTTCATCTGTAATTTTCTCGCTAGACTCTATATTTTCATTATTATCTAAATTAAAGCTTTCTAATTCTGTTAAGTCTTCACTTGCGCTTTCTGCAGTTTCTATATTTTCAGAATCTGTCTCTTTTGTAGAATCTTCTAAATTAGATTCTAAATTAGAATCCAAATCCAACTCTAAAGATTCCGCATTATCAAAAGATTCTTCACGCTCTACTTCTTCTAAATTAGATTCTATATTTTCAGACTTTTCTACTTCTTGACTTTTTTCAGATGTTGTATTATCCATTTCAACACCTAAATCAAAATCACTTAAATCAAGCTCAAAATTTTCCGCTTCTTCCTTGACTTTAGATTCCGCATTATTTTCAATATCAGTCCCTATAATATCCTCTAAGTTAAAATCCAAATTATTATCTGTCTCTAATGTAGAATCTAATTCTAAATTAGCTGGCTCTTCTATTGCCTCTAGCGCAGATTCTTGATTTTCTTCTTTTTGTTCTGCAACTTCTAATTCCTCTTTTATACTCTCTGTGCTAGTTGGTTCTATATCTCCTGCATTATCTGTAATTTCACCAAGTTCTTTATCCAAATCAAACCCTAGCAAAGGATCATCAACCACTTCTTTAGAATCATCTAATAAATCCTTAATTGTATCCACCTCACTTTTATCTAACACTTGCAAATCATCACTTTCTTGCACCTGTTCTACACTTTCTGTGGAATCTATATTATCAAGCCCATCATCTCCACCAAAATCAAGCTGCGTATTGCCATCATCTAAATTTAAATCATTATCACTTTCTAGTCCCAAATTATCTAAATTAGACAAATCCAACTCATCATCTAAATTTAACTCGCCTAAATCATCACTGCTATCAAGCTCTAAAATATCACTCTCTACATTCTTTTTAGTAGAATCTTCTACGCTAATTCCTGAAATCTCGCTTAAAGTTTTTACTAAATCTGTAGGCAAAAATGGCTTTTGGATATAAGTATCAAACCCTTCAATACGCTCAGTTGCCTTGGAGTAAAACAAAATAATTTTCGCTTCTGCATTCCCTTCCTTATATACTGCAAAACTCTCCGCTTCAAAACATTCATCATCCATTAATACAAGCTCTGCACTAATGTTAGTATCTAAATCTTGAGATTCTACCATTTCTACACCAAGCTTAGACGCGCTTAGGGCTACAAGCTTGTTAATGATTGGATTTTTGCTGATAAGGTATAACTTCATAAATACTCCCCTTGGCTTAATCAAAGAATTGCTACAATTTTAACAATTTGTATCTTAATTTTTTAAAAGGATTGTAATGTTTAAAAAAGTTTTCACACTATTTTACCTTAGTGCATTGTGTTTAAGCCACCTAGTTGCAAATGATTTGTATTTTATGCCAAAGGAACAAAAGCAGGCGTTAAACACCCTTTTGCACACGATTAAAAACACGCAAAACACGCTAGATGTCGCAATTTACAGCTTTACAAATCGCGAAATTAGCAAGGCAATTAGAGATATTGCCAAAAAAGGCGTGAAAGTGCGTATTATTTATGATGAAAAAAGCAATAAAGATCCAAACAAATCCACAATTGGCTATCTTGCAAAACTAAACAATATAGAAACTTGCCTATTAGAAGGAAAGCGTTCAAAAAATGGAAAATACAATGGCTTAATGCATATTAAAATGGCAATTAGCGATGATAAACGCCTTATTTTAGGCTCTGCTAACTGGTCCAAAAGTGCTTTTGAAACAAACTACGAAACCCTTTTAATCCTAGATGATAAAAAGCTAATAAAACAATCCCATAATGCTTTTGAAGAAATGTTTAAAAAGTGCGAGAAGTATTGATTGCTAAAATGCGATTCCAACCTTTGAAAGTTGGAATCTAAATCTTACACACCTAGATAAATTTGCCCAGCGTATAAAATATACATTCTTAGCGCAAAAACTCCAATCATAATTGAAGCAGCATTTAGCAAGATAAAATTCACTTTGTAGGCGTGATTCTTAAGCGCTGTTAGGGCAATAACACTAGGAATTACAATACTAAATCCAATCACACACAACCAAAATATCGTCGCCCAAGACCCACTGCTGAGTGCTGTTATTGCAACAACTGCTTTCTCTCCACCCTGGAAATAAAGTCCGACAAATAACGCAAAGATCAATAAGGACTCAATAGGAATTACCCTTAAATCCATTGTCAAAAGATATTTTGTTGTGCTTTTAGAAACTTCTTTTTCAAAGAATAGCAACCCAAAGCAAATGCACGCTGCAATTCCACTTGACAATCCACTTGCAAGGAATAAAATCGGTAAGATTGGGCTATTATAAAGCGGAAAGGTTTGGATTGCAGAAAGCAAGAATCCTGTATAAACTCCAACTCCGCCTGCAAATGCAAAAATCAATCGTCCAAACCACAAAGAATGTCTTTCTAAAAAGTCTAAGATTCCGCCAAATGCACGCACCAAACCTCCTAAAAAGCTAGATTCCAAACTTGCACGGAATCGCATAGCCGCATAAATAATAGAAAGTGGTGTATAAACAAGCAACAACAAAACACCTAGCGACATTACAGATTGCAAATTATAAGTCAAAAGCAATTTATAAAAATTCAAAGGCTTTGTTAAGTCAAACACCAAAATCAATAACCCCACAATAATCGTTACAGGTGCTAGCAAAACCCCAGCCCTAACAAAAGCGTCCCAAGGGGCTTTTTTCTCCGGATTCATCCACTCAACACTCAAAGCTGTCATCATCGCCCCAGATGACAAACCTGCTAAAAACAAATACACCGCAATTGGCCAATGCCAAATTATAGCTACTGCATCAGGTCCCCATATTGGATTCATAGTGTGATACCTCCCTTAGAATTAGGAATAACAAAAAGCTTAGGTTTTGTTCCCAAATGTGGTTTATTAACAACAAAAGGCTTTGTGGTTAAAATATCAAAAATTGGACTATTTGGATCATCTAAATCCCCAAATACTAGCGCATCTGTTGGACATACCGCAACACAAGCTGGCTCTCCATATTGCTTTAAATGCGTGTGCTTACAGAAGTTGCATTTATCAGGCACTTTGGTTTCAGGATTCACATAACGCGCATTATAAGGACAAGCCACCACGCAATACAAACAGCCCACGCATTGACTTGCATCAATATCTACGATTCCATTTTCATCCATAAAAGAAGCGTGCGTTGGGCAAACCGTTACACAAGGTGTATGTTCGCACATCTCACAAGAGTGGCGCACATAATTAAAGCTTAGATTTGGGAAAACTCCGTGTGGTCCGTCCATTTTAACTTTCAATCTAAAAAACCCATCAGGGATTGCATTCTCACTTCTACAAGCAATCGTGCATCCTTGACAACCGATACATTTTACAGAATCGTGAATCATTGCATATTTTGCCATAATAACCCCCTATACTTTTTCAATTTTAACGCCAATGGTATGGACATTATTGCCCGTTACCGGAGAGATTGTATTTGCTAGCAAGTGGCTTGCACTCATTCCCTTTTCATAAGCAATCTCTTGATATTTGCTTGTGTGTCCAAACCCAAAATACGCAAACAAAGTGTCCTCTCGGATTCCAACTGTTGGCAACACGCTTGCAATTTGTGAGCCGACTTTGCTTGTAATTTTAATTTTATCTCCCTTTTTAAGGCGTAGCTTGCTAGCGACATCTTGATTAATCCAAACCGCATTATCGTCCATTAAGGTATTTAGCCAAGGCACATTCATTGTGTGTCCATTTGTATGCACGGCAACTTTACCTTGTATGAAGTAAAACTCCCCTTCTTCTTTAAGTTTTGGGTCATTATAGGTTAATCCACCACGCCCACAAGCTGCTTCTAACACTTCGTCAAAAAGCTCAATCTTCCCACTTTTGGTTTTGCATTTTAAAAACTCTGCAAACTCGCCATCCGCGTCTAAAAACTGCTTAGAGTTAGGGTATTTTTCTACAAACTTCTTCACACTTTTGCTATCTCTTGCTAAAAGTGGGATTCCATATTTAATAATCCCTTTGTGCTTTACTTCAAACATATCTTCTGGGTATTCATAGGCTTGTTGCATTCTATAATCATTCATATCTTTATAAGGGAATGCTGCCTCATAGCCCATTTTTTGCGCCATTTCTAAGTAAATCTGCCAAGAAGGTTTTGTATCCCCGATAGTCTCTACTACTTTTTGGCGCACTTGATAGCCCGGATTTTTACCATTTGATGCTAAAAACTGCTCATCTCTTTCAAGGTAAGTAGATTCTGGCAAAATAATATCCGCATATTGTGAAGTATCAGAAACATACACATCCACACTTACAAACAAGTCTAACTTCTTAAGTGCTTCTACAACTTCATTGGAGTTATTGACCGTCATCACAGGATTTGACCTTGTAATCCACAATCCACGAATCGCATAAGGCTTTCCATCTAAGACTGACTTAAAGACCTGAGAATACACTCCGCGTGTTTTTGAAATCTTGCTAAACTCTCCATCTTTAACATCAATAAGGTCAATGCGTGGGTGCTTTGGAGCTGGAATCTTTGGCAAAATAGAGCCCTTAAACACAGGTGCAACCTTTTCTCCTGCAACTTTATTGTAGATACCAGGACCCTTAGGGAAATAAAGCCCACCTTTAGCTTCCACATTTCCAAGCAAGGCATTAGCAATAGCAATGGCTCTTCTAAACTCAATCTCCTCTGGCGTGAAAGTCGCACGATGTCCAAAATCCACTATACAATGTGGCGCATAACTTGCACACTCTCTTGTGATTGCCACAATCTTATCCGCTGGAATATCACATTCTTTTGACATTCTCTCTGGCGTGTAGTCCTTAACACTCTCTTTTAACTTCTCAAAACCTATGGTGTATTTTTCCACAAATTTCTTATCATACAACTCTTCAAAAATTAGCGTATGCACAAAAGCCATCATAAAGGCTGTATCCCCAGCAGGTCTAATAGGAATCCACTCACTCGCCTTAGAAGATAACACAGAAAATCTAGGATCTAAAGAAACAAGCTTGCAGCCTTTTTCTAACGCTTCTGTAACTCCCCTAGCATAGCTAATCACAATCCCTTCATACACATTATGCCCAAAGTTTAGCATATATTTACAATTTGAAAAGTCCCTACTCACAGAGCCTGAACCAAACACACTTGTAAGAGCCACAGCATATCCAGATGGACAGGTGTTTCCGTGATCAAAAGTATTTGGGCTACCATAGGCGTGCGCAAATTGATTTAAAAACGCTTGCTCCGGACCTGATTTTGAAGCAAAGGCAACACTTTGTGCGCCATACTTCTCTTTAATCTCCACAAGCTTTTTGGCAATATAATCATACGCTTCTTCCCAGCTTATCTCTTTCCATTTGCCCTCACCCCTTTCTCCTGTGCGCATAATAGGCTTAACAAGACGCTTAGGATCAAAGAGTTGATTTGCGCCTGAACCTCCCCTTGCACATACTGAACCACCTGTTGCAACAGAATAAGGATTCCCTTGAATAAACACCTTTTCCCCATTATCCACCCTAGCTTCTATGGGACAGCGCGTGCTACACATCTCACAAATGCTTGGCACAAACTTTGAAACTCCTTCTAGCTTCCCTTGAAATGCCCCTAGCGTTCCGGGCATACTCAAAGCAACAGACCCAACACCAACTCCCTTTAGGAAGTCTCTGCGATTGACACTCAACTTTGCCTCCTTTTATTTTGTTTTACAGAGTTGCATTTTACGACAATTTGTGTAAAAAATCGGTAAAAAATTTATATTTTATTTATATTTATTTATGTATATCGGATTATTCTTAACACCATTAAAAACATTTATATATCCTAGCTTTATAGATTTCCAAGAATATTTTTTACTTTTACCTTAAATTTAACTAGAATATTAAAAGTTATTGTTCTAATTTTCTTTATAAATTTTTATAATAAACTTTTTCCATTTTTATAAAAAAATGCTGGAAATTCCTCATTACTAACAATTCTTAAGAGATTAAATTGCTCTTCTATGCTCTTTGTAATATCAAGCTCACTATCTGCTTGCGTGCGTTTTTTATAAAAACTCTCATTACCACATTGCGCAGTAGGCTGCAAATTTGGATACATTGCCAAAAACTCTAAACAAAGTATCTGACACATTTCTGCCTGCAACTCTCTTAGCTCACCATAAAGCTCCACTCCGCTAAATGTAATGTTTTTTGGAGATAAATTACTCCATTATCTGCTTTTAAATCCGCTTCAAAAAGCGTGAAAACCACTTCATTTTTGCCTTCTAACACTTGCCAAAACAAAGGCGACCAACCCTTTCCTTTAGGCAAACTAGAAGCGTGAATCACTAAATTATGCTTATGAAGTTGTAAAAACTCTTGGGGAAGCAACTGATGATAAGACAAGATAAACACCACATCATAAGACTTTTTAATCTCTAAATGCGATAAATATAGCCTAGAAGTTGGAATCGCTTTTTGAAGCTGTTTTGCATAAGGAATAAACCATTGATTTTTGGAAGTTAAAATCGCTACTTTCACGCTGCCACTCCATAGCCAAGGCAGGAATAGTTAAAATTTAGCCCCCCCCCCCGCACAAATAAAATAACTCATCGTTTCATCCTTTCTTATTATCTTAAATCCAAAGCGCAAATATAAATCAATCGCTCTAGTATTAACATTAAATGCACAAGCACGCAATTCTTTAACCCTTAAAGTTTTAAACGCATAATCCAAAACCTTTTGCATCAACTTTTCCCCATAACCCTTAAGAAATGGGCTTTGATAGACTCCAAACTCACAAGATACCCCACGCACAATAGCAATAAAATCAATCACGCCAAGTGGAATCGTATTTTCAAAAACTAAAAAATACTCTTTTGAACAATCACTCTTTAACGATTCTATAAAATCCAAATGCTCTTGCTTTGTGATATGTTTTTGTTTCATAAAAGTCGCCACACTTGCGTGATTACGCCACTTAAGCACAAGTGCAACTTCATCTTCATTTAATTGCGTGAAATTCTTAAGCTCCAATCTCACCCTACAAAACCTTTAGCAAATATGCAGAAAGTGCGCTTATTCCACCACTTGCTACTAGGATTCCAATACCAATTAACAACAATCCAGCACACCATTCAATCACACTAAAATACCGCTTGATTCCTTCTAAAAAACTAAAGGCATAACTAATAAGCAATGCACAAAGCAAAAAGGGCAATGTTAAGCCAAGCGTGTAAATCACTAGCAATATAACTCCACCTTGTCCATCTAAACTAGCAAGCGCAATAATACTTGCCAGAATCGGACCCACGCAAGGAGTCCAGCCAAGAGAGAAGCTTGCACCTAATAAAAAAGGCGTTAAAAAGTCTTTTAGAATTCCAAACTCTTCACTAGTGCGCGATACCCCTTGTAATGTCTTTTGATAATTTAAAAATGGAATTCTAAAAACCCCTAGCGTATGTAATCCAAAAAGTATTAATACTCCACCAGCAAAATAGCGCAAATTTGGGCTTAATAAGATTCCTCCATTTAAGATTCTAGCTGCCACAGCACCAAAAGCAATAAATACAAGCCCTAACCCAAGAGTAAAAAACAGCGCACTTCTTAGAATCCTAAAACGCTGCTTTAAATCCAAAACTTCAGTGTCTTTAAGCGATTCTAAGGAAATTTCAGAAATATAAGAAAGATAGATAGGGATAAGTGGAAGCACGCAAGGGCTAAGAAAAGTTAGAATCCCAGCAAGTAGGCTAATTAAATGCGGAGCATTATCAAAAAGCCCAAGCAGTGATTCTTCCATGCAATATTTATCCTAGCAGACTAGGCAACCAAAGAGAAATCTCAGGAATATAAGTAATCAGTCCAAGTCCTACTAATAACACACAAAGCCAAGGAATGATAGAAAGTGTAACATCTTTTAGGCTAAGTCCCGTTAAAGAGCTTGCAACAAAAAGGTTAAGCCCAACAGGCGGTGTTAGCATTCCAAGCTCCATATTTACAATCATCACAATCCCAAAATGAATAGGATCAATCCCAAGTTGCATAGCAATTGGCAAAAGCAAAGGCGTCATAATCATAACCACAGATGATGGCTCCATAAATTGCCCCATAATAAACAAAGCAACATTTACCAAAATCAAAAACATCCACCAACTCATATTCATACTAACAAGATATTCCGCAATCATATGTGGAATGCGTTCTCCAGTTAAGAAGTGTGCAAACACAACAGCAAAACCAATGATAAAGAAAATCATCGCTGTTGTAATTGCTGCGTCTAAAAATACGCTATAAAGATCTTTAAGCTTAATATCCTTATAAACAAAAAGTGATACAATAAATGCATACACTGCACTAATTCCAGCAGCTTCAGTGGCAGTAAAAACCCCTGCATAGATTCCACCAATTACAACAAACACAATCAATAATGCCCAAAATGCTTCTTTAAATTTCAGCCACCGCTCTTTAAAGCTTGCAGGTTTTGTAGCTTTAAACCCTAAGCGTATTGCACCAAAATATGCATAAAGCATCATCATTCCGCCAACCAAAAGCCCCGGAATTACACCCGCCATAAAAAGCTTTTCAATAGAAACTTCTGCTGTTACCCCATAAACAATCATTACAACAGAAGGCGGAATCAAAATTCCAAGACTTCCAGCTGATGTAATTGCTCCAACTGAATAACTCTTAGGATACCCTGCTTCTTTTAACGCCATAAACATTACAGAACCAATAGCAACAACTGTCGCTGGGGAACTTCCACTAACTGCTGCAAAAATAATACAAGCTAAAATTGCACTCATAGGCAAGCCACCGGGCAAATGCCCAACGATACTTTTAGCAAAATCCACAATTCTCTGCGCAGAACTTCCTTTGCTCATTAAAGAACCTGCCAAAATAAACATAGGAATTGCCATTAATGCTGGCTTTAAACCATTTAACATAATCTCTGGCACAGCAAAGACATCATAAGAACTAAATAACAACATTGTTAAAACCGCGCTCACCCCTAGCGAAATTGCTACGGGCACGCCAAGCAATAACAATCCAAATAAAACAATTAATAAAAATGCAACACTCATAGAAATCCCTTACTTTTCTAGTCTTTCACAACAGAATCGTGAATCATTTCTTCCTCTGCGCTTTTAACTACCTTATCTGCTGGCATCAAAGAAATCTCATAAATTTTCTCCAAAGAGCGATAAGTTGCGCCCAAAAAAGCAATTGGCAAACACAAAAGAAATACCCACAAAGGAACACTATGCAGTGCTTCACTCATATAACCAATTTCATAATTTAAATAGCAAACCATCAAACTTGCATAAAACATAAATCCCAAAAACACAGAGTTTAAAAGATGTGTTAATAACACACAAGTTTTTGCAAGAGATGGTGGAAATTTCTCAATCAACATTGTTACAGCAATATGCACTCCTTTTCTAAAGCCATAAGCTGCTCCAAAAAATGCCGACCATAAAAAGCAGTATCTTGCCACCTCTTCTGCCCAAGTAAGGGAACCAATTTCTGGATAAAATCCTGCAATATAGCGCACACAAACATTAATCGCTGTAATTACAATTCCAGCCGCTAGCCCGAATACAGCAACGCTCTTGTTCATTGTCGCAATAACCCTATCTAACGCTTGAAAAAAATTCACCAATGCCCCTTACTTAAATTTAATTATTTTGTATTAATTGTTTTTTCAATTAATTCTTTACCCACTAAATCATAAAACTTAGGATAAATCGCAATCATTACATCTTGCCATTGTTGTTTTTGTGCAGCATCCAACTCATACACTTTTGTGCCTGTTTTATCATCAGCTTTTAAGCGATCAAGCAAAACTTTTTCCTCTTTTGCGCTTTCTTCTCTCTCATAAATTGTAGCCTCACGCATTGCAGTTGTAAATTTTTCTTGTAAATCCTGCGGCAAACTATTCCAAAACTTCTCGCTTGCAACAACCAAATATCCTAAATAGCCGTGATTTGAAATAGTAATAGAACTTTGCACTTCATAAAATTTAGAATTATAAAGGTTTGAAAGTGGATTTTCAGCAGCATCTACAACACCAGTTTGTAACGCTGAATACACTTCACCAAATGGTAAAACTTGCGGGATTGCTTTAATTGCCTTTGTTTGCTCCTCTAACACTTTAGAACTCATAATACGCATTTTTTGCCCCTCAGCATCACTAGGAAGAATAATAGGTTTTTTATTTGTGCTAAACTGCTTAAATCCAGCATCCCAATAATCTAACGCAATATAACCTTTAGAGCTAATCACATCTCTTAAGATTTTTCCTACTTCGCCATCCATTACATTATGCAAATGTTCAGTATCGCGAAAAAGAAAAGGGACATCCCACAAATTAAATTCTTTTGCAAAAGGTGTAAATTTAGAAAAGCTTGGTGCTGCAAGCTGCACATTATTACGCTTTAACTCTTGAAATACCTTATCATCATCCACAAGTTGCGCAGAAGGAAAGACATGCACTTTAATTTGCCCATCCGTTAGCTCTTCTACTCTTTTTGCAAAGAAATTTGCTGCCTTTCCTTTTGGTGTATTCTCGCTTACAACATGCGCAAATTTCACTTCATAGACTTTTTTATCACCTGCCGCACCTGCTGTTGTTTCTTTTTGTTCACCACAACCAACCAGCGCAAATGCCGCTAGCACTGAAGCTAAAATAACTTTTTTCATTGTCTTCTCCTTTAGAATTTACTCTAGCATTTAAGAGTTAAGTATTTTACAAATTTTTATTACAAACTTAAGAAAAAAATCAAAAATCCTTTACAATTCTCTTTGCAATCTATGATTTTTAGTATTAAAAATTACTTTTAGTAACAAAATTATTTGTAATTTTTAATTGCCTTATCTAATATCTCTTTTGCTGTATTTAAATCCTTATATTCTTTGACTTTTACCCATTTATTTGGCTCTAACATTTTATAAGTTTCAAAAAAGTTTTTGATTCTATCTAAAGTGATTTGTGGTAAATCTTCTAAACTCTTAATTCTGTCATATCTTGGATCAATCTTGGAAATAGGCACAGCGATAAGCTTTTCGTCCATTCCACTCTCATCTTCCATAATCAAAACTCCAATCAAACGCGCTTTGATCACACTTCCAGCTTGCAAAGGATATTCATTAATCACAAGCACATCAGCAGGATCTCCATCATCACTTAGTGTATTTGGAACAAAACCATAATTTGCAGGATAAAACATTGCGCTATACATTACTCTATCCACTACAACCGCACCACTATCCTTATCAATCTCATATTTAATATTTGAACCATAAGGAATCTCAATCACAACATTTAACCTCTCTGGGTTACTTCCTACTTCAATTTTACTTAAATCCATTTTTGCTCCTTTAAAATTATTTTTGAGACATTTTATGCATATAATCTGCCACTTCTGCACAAAATTCCTTACCATTATAAATGTTGGAAACAGCAATTTGTGCAGATTCTGTATATTTATGCGTGATAAATACCGTATAAGTTTTTAGGATATAGGACCAAAAACTTTGTTGGAACATAGCACCTCCGCAATCATTCCAAATAATCCCATTGACCCCTTTAGTCCAAGGAAATATTCCCCGATGAAACCAAACTCCACGCTCATTCATAAAAACATATTGTGCCCTCAAGGATAAAAAACGAAGTGTGAAATTTATCAACTCCAAAACTCCAAATCCAAGAAGAATCTTCCAAAAAAATTGAGGAAGAAAATATTTTGCCCCATACACAACAATTACAACAAAAATCAAATGCACTAAAGACATTTTAACATAAGCAACCCAAGAAATTCCATATCTTTTTGACTGGAATCCTCTTCCATCAATTTCTCCAAATTCCAAATTATCTCCTTGTTAAATCTTGCCTTTAATAAATGCTTCCATTTCATTTGTGATTTCTTCAATAGTGCGCTCACCATCAATTTTATGTAAGATTCCTTTTTTGCCATAAAATTCTTGAATTTCTTTTAAAGGCTCTTGAAACACGCGCATACGATTATTAAACACTTCTACATTATCATCTGCCCCCCTTGCGCGTCCTAACACCCTATCACAAGCTGTTTGCTCACTAACCTCTACTTCAATCACACTTGCAAGCGTAATATCATTTTTATCTTGTAGAATCTTATCAAGTTCTGTCATTTGCTCCACACTGCGCGGATAACCATCAATTAACACCACATTTTTTGGTGCATTTGAAATCGCATCAACAATTGTTTTAACCACAATCTCTAAAGGCACAAGATTTCCCTTGCTTGTAAAACTATCAATGCGCTTTCCTAACTCGCTCCCACTTGCAACTTCCGCGCGCAAAAGCTCACCTGTGGAGTAATGCACCATAGAATCGCTATTGTTTTTACTAATAATCTCTGCATCTGTTGTTTTCCCACTTCCGGGCGCACCAATCACTAGAAATAACTTCTTCACCTTTTTCTCCTTACTTTTTAGTTTCTCTCACTCTAATATGCAACTCTCTCAACTGCTCTTCATTTGCAACACTTGGCGCATCTGTTAAAGGGCAAGTAGCTTTTTGTGTCTTAGGAAATGCAATCACATCACGGATTGAATGTGCTTTACACAAAAGCATTATAATTCTATCTAACCCAAAGGCTAAACCGCCATGTGGTGGCGCACCAAATTGCAAGGCTTCTAAAAGAAAGCTAAATTTATCCTGTGCTTCCTCTTTTGAAATTCCAAGCAAATCAAACACACGACTTTGAATCTCTTGCTGATGGATTCTAATGCTTCCTCCGCCAATTTCAAAGCCATTTAACACCACATCATATGCCACAGAGTTAATCTCCTCTAAATCCTCTACTTCTAAATTGCTAGGCATTGTGAAAGGGTGGTGAAGCGCTGAAATGCTTCCATCATCATTGCGTTCAAACATAGGAAAATCTACAACCCACAAGAATTTATACGCATTTTTATCAATCAAATCCATATCTTGTGCGATTTTTTGACGCAATCTTCCCATATAATCCCACACAATCTTTTTCTCACCCGCTCCAAAGAAAATAATATCTCCAACACTTGCTCCCGCGCGCTCAAGCAAAATTTTTAAGTTTGCTTCACTTATAAATTTTACAAGCGGACCTTTTGCGCCTTCCTCTTTAATTTGAATATAAGCCAAACCTTTTGCGCCAAATTTTCTCACAAACTCTTCTGCCTCGCCTAAAGTTTTGCGACTAAAGAATGTATCGCCACCTTTTACACAAAGGGCTTTAAAGCGATTCTTTTTAGGATCTTTTGCAATGGAGGCAAAAATATCATTGCTAGAATCCACAAATAAATCCCCCACTTCAACAAGAGGTAAATCAAAGCGTAAATCTGGCTTATCACTTCCATAAGATTCCATAACTTCTTTATAAGAATAACGCTCAAATGGCGTAGCAATCGTAATCCCACACGCATTAAAAATAGATTTTAAAACTGCCTCTGCCACACCCATTACATCATCAGCATTACAAAAACTCATTTCTAAGTCAATTTGTGTAAATTCCGGCTGTCTATCTAGGCGCAAATCCTCATCTCTAAAGCACTTTGCGATTTGAAAATACCGATCAAATCCACTCACCATCAAAAGTTGCTTAAAGAGTTGCGGAGATTGTGGCAATGCGTAAAACTCCCCGTGATGCACACGACTAGGCACCAAATAATCCCTTGCACCTTCTGGCGTGGCTTTTGTTAAAATTGGAGTTTCAACTTCTAAGAATCCTAAATCGCTAAGCGTATTGCGCGTAGCTTGTGTTACTTTGGAGCGTGTGATAAAAATTTCTTGTAATCTAGGATTTCTTAAATCTAAATAGCGATATTTTAAACGCACATCTTCACCCACGCTCTCATCGCCCACAGCAATAGGTGGCGTTAAGCTTTTATTTTCCACTACCAAAGATTCCACGAGCACTTCAATTTTGCCTGTTTTAAGCTTAGGATTTTCTAGCCCTTCTCCCCTTCTGCGCACCTTTCCTTTTGCAATTAAGACATATTCATCACGCACTTCACTTGCAATTTTATGTGCCTCTTGGCAATCTTTTGGATCAAACACAAGCTGCACCAAACCACTTCTATCACGCAAGTCAATAAACACAACTCCTCCGTGATCGCGGTAAGTATTACACCAACCACATAAACTTACCACTTCTCCAATATTTTGCTCGCCTAAATCCGCGCAATAATGGCTTCTCATCTTTAAAACTCCTAAAATTTTTACAAAACAAGGCGATATTCTAACAAAAAATAGCAGAAGAAAAAATTAAATCCTAGAGCATTGTAGTCTTTTAAGCAATACTCTGTTAAAATATCCGCTTTTATTTGGCTTGAGGCTCAAGCAAACAGCTACTTCTTAACTTTCTTTTCACACTAGCTGTCTTATTTTATCTTTTAGGAGTTTATGATGAAGTTGGCAATTTGGCCGATTCTTGCAGGGATTGCACTTGGAGTCCTAGCACCTGTTTTGGTGTATTTTGGCAATCCGGGCAATATGGGTATGTGTGCAGCGTGCTTTACACGCGATATTGCAGGAGCTTTAAACTTGCATCAAGCAGGCATTGTGCAATACATTCGCCCTGAAGTGATTGGGTTAGTTTTTGGTGCGCTTCTTGCTGCCTTTCTTTTTAAAGAATTTCGCCCGCGTGCAGGTTCAGCACCGATTGTGCGTTTTGCGCTTGGAATCTTTGCGATGATTGGCGCACTTGTATTTTTAGGCTGTCCTTGGAGAATGTGGCTGCGTTTAAGCGCGGGAGATTGGAGTGCCATTGCAGGTGTATTTGGGCTTGTGTTTGGAATCTTAATTGGAGTCTTTTTCTTAAAACGCGGATTCTCTCTTGGGCGTAATCGCCCAGCAAGCAAAATCGTAGGATTTACATTTCCTATCTTTATGTTAGGGCTTTTAGGGCTTTTAACTTGGGGTTTGCTTGATCCAAATGCTCCAGTTAAATTTTCACAAAACGGACCAGGTTCTATGCACGCACCACTTATAATCTCACTCATTGCAGGATTATTCTTGGGTGCCATTTTTCAAAAAAGTCGCTTCTGCATGATTGCAGCGGTGCGTGATACCGTTCTTTTGCGCGATACGCATATTCTACAAGGTGTGATTGCACTTGTAGTTGCGGCATTTTTTACCAATCTTGCGCTAGGCTTATTTAATCCTGGTTTTACAGGACAGCCTATTGCTCATAACGATGCACTTTGGAATTTCTTAGGAATGGCACTTGCAGGAATTGCCTTTACACTTGCTGGAGGTTGCCCAGGAAGACAACTAATCTTAAGCGGCGAGGGTGATGGTGATGCAGGAGTATTTATTATGGGATTGCTTGTTGGAGCAGCTTTTGCACATAACTTTGCTCTTGCAAGCTCCCCAGCTGGAATTAGTGCAAATGCACCTATTGCAGTGATTGCTGGATTTATTTTTTGTTTGCTTGTTGCAGCTTTTGCTAGAGAAAAACGCTAAGGAGAGATTTATGGTAGAACTTGATGTGCGCGGGCTTAGCTGCCCAGAACCTGTGTTAAATCTAAAGCCTTTATTGGAAAAAGGCGAAAGTGTAATTAGGGTGCTCTGCAATTGTGGAGCAAGTAGCGATAATATCCGCCGTTTAGCAGCACAGCACGGCTACAATGTGGAAGCTGAAACTGAAAATGGTGAAGATTTAGAATTTATTTTAAAAAAATAATTTTAGGATTCCATTTTTGGAATCCTGATTTTAGGAGCAAAAATGCAAGATTTCCAAAAATACATTTATTTAGATAATGCAGCGACAACCTTCCCTAAAGCACCGGGTGTTAAAGAAGCTGTTAATGTATTTTTAGAAAACTTGGGGGCAAGCCCAGGTAGAAGCGGGCATACACTATCTATTAAATCAGGAAGGATTCTTTTTCAAACACGCAAGGCTCTAGCAGATCTTCTAGGCTTAAAAGATCCTAAACGCGTTATTTTTACGATCAATGCAACAATGGCAATCAATACTCTTTTACAAGGTTTTTTAAAGCCTAATGATATTGTTGTTACCACACAAATGGAACACAATGCTATTAAACGCCCATTAAATGCACTTAAAGCCACTCTTGGCATAAAAGTGCGTGAGATCCCTTGCAATAGCACACATACACTAGATTTACAAAGCGCAAAAGAGTTGCTAAAGGGAGCAAAGCTTCTTGCTTGCACACATATTAATAATGTTAGTGGAGCAATGATTCCTATTGAAGAGCTTGCAAAAATCGCTCACACAAATGGCGCAAAAGTCTTGCTAGATGGCGCACAAAGTGTCGGATGCGTGCCTATGCAAGAGATAATGCACCAAGTCGATTTTCTAGCACTTAGCGCGCACAAAGGGCTTCTTTCTCCTATGGGAGTGGGGGCGCTTTTGCTTAGTGATTCCTTTGATTTTAGCGAGCTTTCTCCACTTGTTTTTGGGGGAAGTGGAAGTGCTAGCGAAGAAGAGATGCAGCCTAACTTTTTACCAGATAAATTTGAAAGCGGCACACACAATATGCACGGAATTGCTGGATTAAAAGCGGGTTTAGATTGGATAGCAAAGCAAGATGTAAAGAAAATCCACGCATATGAGCTGCATTTAAGAAATGCTTTAATTACAGGTTTAAGTGGCACGGATAATATTAAAATCTACCATACACAAGGCGATAGCAGTGGAGTGTTATCTATCAATATTACAAACCGCTTGCTTTCAGAAGCGGGAATGCGTTTAAGCAATGAATATGGGATCTGTGTACGCATAGGGCTACACTGCTCACCTTCTAGCCATAAAACTCTAGGAAGCTTCGCAAGCGGTGGCACAATTCGTCTAAGTCCCGGAATTTTTACCACAGAAGATGAGATTGAAACCACAATCCAAGCATTACGCCAAATTGCAAAACATTCACAAGGATAAATTATGGCAAAACCAAACATTGAGGGCTATGTTTTAGTCTATACCACTTCTAGCGCATTTGAAAGTGAAAGTATCTTGCAAAATCTAGGAATCCCTATTAAACTTGTGCCTACACCTAGAGAGTTTTCAAGTGATTGCGGGATTGCCATTTGGTTTCAATGCGAAGATGAAACCGTAATTAAAGATACTTTAGATTCCGCTAACATTGAATATGAAATCGCAAAAAAATGATATAATCACGCCTTTTACACTATGCTTTAAGGCAAAAAATTATGTTTAGAATCTTTTTTCAAATTTTAAGTTTTGCATTACTTTTTATAATGCTTTTTGGAATTGCTAGAATCACGATGGGGACTGCTTTTATCCCTAGTGAGATTATAGAATCTAATCGCAATGATTTTTATAAAATGTTTGCTTTGGGTGCAGTTACAGACTTAAGGCTTATTGCAGCGGCGTTTTTACCTTTGCTACTTTGTGCGTTACTTGCAAGCTTTTCTCCCCTTTTAAATGCTTATGCAATTTTTCATAAAAATTTAGCAAATCTAAATAAAATATATAAAGTTTTTTCAAATTTTTATATAGGTTTATTTTCTTTTATTTCCATAATATTTTGCTTTATAAATTTTTATTATTATCAAATGTATCAAAGTAATATCACAAGCTTTATTTTTGGGCTAAAAGATGATGAAACAAGTGCAATCATTAGCATTATCTTAAAGGATTATCCTGTATTTTTGCTTATCTTTATTGCATTGATTTTTAGTGGATTTTGTGTGTTTTTAAACACAAAAATACTAGCAATTACCCCCCCCCACTTATCAGAAATAAACCCTTAAAGTTCCCCACACTTTTAGTATTATTCCTAGTCTTTATCATCCTTTATACTCTAGCGTTAAGGGGACCCTTTAAGCATATCACAATGAATGTTGAAAACTATCGCTTCTCTAGCATTGAATCCCTAAATGCTATTGCACTAAATCCCATAATGGCGTTTGCTTGGGCGCATAAAAATTACAAAGAAGAATCGCTTGGAGTCTTAGCCCCTGTTGATGAAAAACTTATGGAATCCTTTTTGCCCCATTTTCCGCTTTTTGTCAAAACGCCTGAAAATCCGCTTGTAAGGGAGAAAAAGCCCCATATTATGGTAAATCTTATGGAATCTTTTGGAAGTAATATGCTAGCCTTTCACAATGATAACTTAGATTTACTAGGTAACCTACAACCACATATTAAACAAGACTTCTTTTGGGAGAAATTTTTACCTTATGAAAACGGAACTGCACCAAGCCTTTCATTTTTATTTTTTGGCTCTCCTATTAATCTTACAAAATCTAATTACAACAAACACTATCTCCCACACTCTCCTATTGAAACTTACAAGAAGCAAGGTTATAAGGTTGTTTTTCTAACCTCTGGCAACCGCTCTTGGTATGCGATGGGAGATTTTATGCTAACTCAAGGTGTAGATTCCATTGTTGATGAGATTATTTTAAAGAAACTTTATCCAGAATCTATAAAAACTAGCAATTCTTATGGAGTCTTAGATGAGTTTATGTATCGTGCCGCTTTTGAACTCTTAAAAGACGCCACGCAACCCCTTTTAATTTTAGCACTAACCACAAGCAACCACCCACCTTATCCTAATATAGAAAAAACCATTAGCGAAAATGCAATCCCACAAGAGCTACACAATCGCATACGCAAAAACAAAGTCGCCCTGCTTAATGCCTACACTTATGCTAACAATGCTTTTGGGGAATTTTTGGATTCTATTAAGCAAAGCCCATTTAAAGATAATGTGATTATTGCCGCCACAGGAGATCACAGAGTGCGCGATATAACAAGCAATGCAAGCAAAGAAAAAGCCTTGAGTTTTGGCGTGCCTTTTTATCTTTATGCGCCTAAAAACTACCAGCACAATATCCACTATAACCCTAATTATATCGGCTCGCACAAGGATATTTTTGCCACACTCTTTGCGCTTTCTTTAGATTCTGTGGAGTATTTAAATCTAGGGGGCAAAAATCTCTTAAGTAAAGAGAGTGCAGAAAACTTTGGCTACAATATATCAGTATCTATTGATAATAATGGAATCTATCCTAAAGGCGCAAAAGAGGGCTATGGCTTTGCAAACACGCATAATTTATTAGACGATAATAAAGCGTTTGCTTCCAACAAAAGTGAGTTTATCACACTTTATGAAAAATATTTAGATTATCAATTCCACTATCGGTTGATTAATCTAAAAAACAAAATGAAATTTTAATGAAAAACAATTTAAAAGATTGTGAAGATTAGAGTGGCTCCGGATGTAGGATTCGAACCTACGACCAAGCGGTTAACAGCCGCCTACTCTACCGCTGAGCTAATCCGGAATAAAATTTTAAGAAGCTCGCTTAAAAACGAAGTGTGATTATATAACAATCACTTCTCTATGTCAAGAGATTTTAGAATTTTTAAACTTTAAAATACTACAATTCTAATTTTAAATTTCTATGATAAGGTGATTTATGGGAAGAGCGTTTGAATACCGCAGAGCAAGCAAAGAAAAACGATGGGATAAGATGTCTAAACTTTTTCCAAAACTAGGCAAGGCAATTAGCATTGCCGTTAAAGAAGGAGGGAGTGGCGATCCCGATATGAATTCTAAGCTTAGAACCGCAATCCTTGCTGCTAAGGCACAAAATATGCCAAAAGACAATATTGAAGCAGCAATAAAACGCGCACTAGGTAAAGATGGAATCCAAATTACAGAAGTTAATTACGAAATTAAAGCCCCACACGGCGCGCTGTTTTTCGTAGAATGCGCCACAGATAACACCACAAGAACAGTGGCAAATCTAAAGAGTTATGCAAACAAACTTGGCGGACAAATGCTTACAAATAATTCCTTAGAATTTATGTTTTCACGCAAGGCACATTTTGAAATTGGCAAAGAAGGGATTGCGGATTTAGATGAACTAGAGTTAAGTCTTATTGATGCGGGATTAGATTCTATGGAAGTAGAAGAGGATATTATCCATATTTATGGGGACTATACAAGCTTTGGAACTTTAGCAAACGCACTAGAAACAATGCAAGCTAGCGTTAAAAAGGCGGCATTAGAACGCATTGCAACCAATCCTGTAGAGTTTAGCGAAGAGCAACTTGTAGATATTGAAAAATTGCTAGATAGAATTGAAGATGATGATGATGTGCAGGCAGTTTTTACAAATATTGCGTAACATTATCACGAGATTTTGAGCACTTTGCTAACTTTTAAGCAAACTTATTTCAAAATGCTTGCGTAAATTTAAAGCAAAGGATTCAACAATGTTAGAAAAATTAACAAAAGATTCTTATCAAAATGCAGTTAAAGAAGGCGTATGTATGGTAGCAGTTGGCGCACCTTGGTGTCCAGATTGTCGCAAAATTGAACCTATTATTGGAGTGCTTATGCAAGAATATGGGGAAAAAGTCAAATTCTTTGCCGTAATGGCAGATGAAGAAGAAGCTTTGAAAGAAGAACTAGGTGTGCGTAGAATCCCAACGCTAATTTTTTACAAAAATGGTGTAGAAGTTGGCGAACGCTTAGTTGAGCCAAACTCTAAACCCCTTATTGAAAACGCTATTAAAACAGCACTAGAAGCATAATTTATGCACCCTCTTGCGGTGCGTGATTTTACCTTGCAAACATTTACTTTTTATATTTTTGTTACAATGCCCCTAAAAATCTCGTATAATACAGAAAAGCTAGAACCAGTCAAAAGACTTGCTGATATTTATCATACATTGCAATTAATGCCAAATACCGCGCACCCTTCCCTATGGTAATAAACACAAACACTTTTATAAAAGAATAACGATACACTCCCAAAGCTAGAGCAAATACATCTCCCAAAATCGGTAAAAAAGTCAAAAGCGCATAAAGGAATCCGTAATTTTGGATTCCAACTTTGTAGCGATAAATTCTCGCTCTCATAGCTTGAAAGCGTGGATTTTTGAAATGTTTCGCACAATACGAATCTCCAAAATATCCGACTCCATAAGTGGTTAATGAACCTAATGTGTTTCCAAGTGTCGCTACAATCCACACCCAAAACCACGCATAATCAAATGCTAAAAAGCCTACCACAAAAGCTTCAGAGCCTAACGGATAGAGACTACTTGCAAGAAAACAGACTAAAAATAGCCCAAAAAGCGATTCCACATTAATTAAGCCTATTAAATTAAACTTACCATTGCAACTAAAATTCCAAGTGGCGCAATGTAACGAATCACTGCATACCAAGCTTCAAAATAGATTCCTTTTAAATGTCCTTCACTCATTGCATACACGCGTTCTTTTGGTAAAATCCACCCCATATAAACACACATAAACACACCAGCAAGTGGAAGCATAAAAGAACTTGTAATATACAGAAACCAATCAAAAAGATTCTTACCAAAAAATGTTAAATCCGCAGAAAATGCTTCCGTATTGCTAAGTAACACAACCACGCCTAGCATATACGCACAAAGCACACTGATTAAATTTGCATTTCTACGCTTCATTGTATATCTCTCAATTAAATAGCTATTTAATGGCTCTAGCATAGAAACTGCCGAAGTAATCCCAGCAAAGATTAAAGCCACAAAGAACAAGAAGGCAATCACTTGTCCGCTAACACCCATATTTGCAAAAATTAACGGCAAAGAAACAAATACAAGTCCAGGACCTTCTGCTGGTTCTGCTCCATAACCAAAAATAAAAGTAAAAATCACAAGCCCAGCAACCAGGCAGAAAAAGAAATTAAGCAAGGCAACAATCACCGCAAAACGCACAAAATTCCCGTGTTTTGGCAATGAATTTGAATAAGTCAAAATCACTCCAACTCCCAAAGATAATGCAAAAAATGCCTGTCCTATCGCCTTTACTACAACTTCTGAATTGATTTTGTTAAAATCAGGTTGGAATAGGAATTTAAAGGCTTCTAAAAATCCATCTTGAAGCATTGCATACCCAAGTAACCCTAGAAAAATAAACAATAACATAGGCATTAAGACTAGATTTAACTTCTCAATCCCAGCTTTCACGCCACGATTTAAGATATAAGCGCACAACACCACAACTAAAAAATGCCACAACATTTGCCATAAAATCTGACTAGATGCGAAATTGCCCCATAAGTTTTTTGTATCTTCTAGTGTCGTTGGCATTCCAAAAAGGCTTAAAAACATATAATGCACAAGCCAACCCAAAACTACCGCATAAAATGCAAAAATCAACACACCAGAAATCATCATAAAGCCGCCATATTTTAAAAAACCTAATCCTTTTGGAGCGAAAGATTCAAAGGTGCTTACTGCATTTTGCCCACTTGCTCTACCAAAAAGCATTTCCACAATAAACACACTCACACCAAAGATTAAAAATGCTAACACAAACACAAGCACAAAGGCAAAGCCACCATTTTGCCCAACCAAATAAGGAAAGCCCCAAATTCCACCAAGCCCAATCGCACTTCCAGCTGTGGAGAGCACAAATCCCATTTTAGAAAATCTTGTCATAATACCGCCTGTTTCAAAGTAAATCTAAGATTATACAAAATTTAAAAAGAAATTCCTATAATATAATTTCAATCATAAGCTAGTAATAAACAAATTCACTAGCTTTTGCCCATCAAATATGGAATCCCATTTCGCGCGCTCCATCAAAATTAGACTTCAATTCACGCTTAATTTCATCTAAAAAACTCTGTGTGCTAAATTCTGGCTTTTTAACACTTGCAATATTATAAGCAGTATTTTTTACAACAAGTGCGATTTGCCCCCCACTTAGATTAAACTCCGCAAGTTTTTTGAGATTAAATTCCTTAGTAAAAGGAGCATTTTTGGGGAGTAGCTTCTCCCACAAGCGCATTCTCTCATCAAAATTTGGTCGCTTAAATTCAATCTTATAATTAAATCTCCTAGAAAACGCCGTATCAAGTGTTTCTAGCAAATTTGTTGTGGCAATTAAGATTCCATCAAATTTTTCAATTTGTTCTAAAAAAATGTTTTGCATTTGATTGTGCATTTTATCCGCCCCACTTCCACTTGTGGTGCGTGTGCTTAAGAATTGATCGGCTTCATCTAGCAACAAAATAGGTGTTTGCTTAGAAGTTGTGCATAACTCTTTATAAGATTCAAAAATCTTACGCACATTTTTTTCACTCTCACCTACATACATTGATAAAATCTTAGAGCAATCAAAACTTAACACAGGCTTTTTAAGTGATTTTGCAAGCGCAAGAGCTGTCATTGTTTTGCCAGTGCCTGCTGCGCCATAAAAAATAATTTTTGCATCAATCCCACGCCTTTTGTCCTTAATCCCCCAGTCTTTTAAGCGTTGCAGCACTTTAGAATCCATTTGCTTAAGTAACACTTCAAGCGTTGCTTTTGTGCTAGGGCTTAGGACAACTTCATTTAAAGTTTCCCTCGGACGAACAAAATCAAAAATATCTTGTTCTTTAACAAGCGATTCTAGACTAATGCGCTCTTTTGCACCTTGTGTTTGGGGATGTGTGATTTTTTTTAGCACACCATCTGGGATAAAAAATGTTCGGCTAACTCCCCCAAAAGGATTTAAAATCTCATCATAATCCACAAGTCCTTTTTCCACCAAACGACTTCTATCGTCTAAAAGGGCGCGATTTTTCATTCTCTCATAATCATTCATACTAACAAGATTTATAAGTGTGCCAAGCTCCCTACCTTCACTCTCTTTTCCTAAATACTCTTCTCTAATAAGCGCCAAAAAAATAACTTTTTCTTGTGGATTTAAGCCATATTCTTTACATAAACTCTCCAAACCCAACTTTTCTTTTGTTAGCTCTAAACGCCCTTGAATCCTATCTTGCAAAAGCTTGTATTTTTGCATTCCTTTTTTTAAAAGTGGCGATGAGTGATTGTCTTTTTTGTGTGGGCTTAAGCTATGTAACAACTCAATACAAGCAAACTGATCCTTTAAATATTCTAAATGATCGCTATAAGGAGCAATTTTAGGAAGTTTTGGGTTAATCCCACCTTCTTCAACGAGTTTTAAAAAACTCGCGCTCAAGGAGATTGTCATATTTAAAAGCTCTAAAAGCAATTCTTCTTGATTCAAAGTTTTTAAAAAAATGTGTTGTGCAATCCAACCTGTATCCAATAAATTTTTAAAAAATGGCAAATATTGTAAAACTTCTATTTCATCTTTTGGTGCAAAAAGCGCGTTAATCACATCAAGACAGACAACTTCGTGTTCGCCCCTTAAAAACTCTCTGCATAAATGGCGCAAAATCAAAGCTTCCTCTTTGCTACACTTTAAAAAAGGATAAATCTTTGCCTTATTAATACTACTTACTCGTAAAAAATCAATCAAATACTGCACGCACTAGCCCCTTCATCATCATAAGGATCAAGGTGTGTTATCACAACCCAATTTCCTTTTAGATTCTGTATTTTACACTCTATGGCATCTGCAATACTATGTGCATCTCTTAACAAAATCTCTGGGCTAAATACCAAATGCACCTCTACAAAATATGTATCTCCACTTTGTCTAGTTTTTAAATCGTGGTAACTTTGTACCTCTTTTGTGGAATCTAAAATAGCTTTTATCTCATCTTGTTTGTCATCATCTAATGCGCGATCCAGCAAAACTAACACCCCTTCTTTTAATAATCCAAATGCAGAATACCCTACATACAGCCCAATTGCAATTCCAAAGAGTGCGTCAATTATGCTAAGTCCTGTTAGCTTCACAATCACAAGCGCTACAAGCACCGCGCCATTACTTAAAATATCCGTTTTATAATGCAACGCATCAGCTTTTATCACTAAATTATTACTTATCTTTGCTACATAACTAAGATACAGCACAAGCAAAGTTGTTAAGATAAAAGAAAAAACCATCACATACAAGGATAAATCAAGGCGTGCCAACTCACTTCCTAACACGATTTTCTTTAGCGATTGATAAAGGATAAAAATCCCAGAAACTAAAATCACACTCCCTTCAATCACTGCGGCAAGTGATTCTATCTTTCCTCTCCCATAATTAAACTTTAAATCTGCTGGTTTTTCCGCCTTTGTGATTGCATAGAGATTAAACAATGAAGCTGATAGATCAAGTAAAGAATCAATAGCACTTGCAAGAATCGCCACAGAACCACTTAAGATTCCAGCGATAAACTTCACACAAATTAGCACACACGCCACAAAGCTTGATACAATTGTAGCCTTACGCTGAATGCTTATCTTTGGCTTTTTAATTTCTGGATGAATTAAACAATTATGCGGTAAATTCTCAAGCATTTTACATCTCAAACAGGGGGCAATAAATAAAGCGGTTGCAAGTTTTCCCCAAAAATACTACTATCAAGCACCCCAGGCAAAGAAAAAGGCAAAATGTGCGGAATCGCGGCAAACTTTTTCACGCAAATTGTCGCATTTTTGACATTTTCACACACAAAATAACAATCCCCATAAGCCTTAATAGGCGAGTTTCCATTAAAGTAAAATGCGTGTGTAGCATAGAGCTTTATTCCCCTTGCTATCTCTAATGTTTTTGCAAAAAGATAGATTAATTTTAACGCCATAAAACTCCCAGGACCCCTTACAAAATACAATGTATCAAACTCAATCCCTTGTTTTTCTAGATCCATAAACTTAGGGACCAAAGCATCACTTAAAGGAGCGTTTAAAACAAAATCTTTATCTAACTTCAAATTTTCATCATACACGCCAATTAAAGCGGGCTCTTTAATACCATTTGGTAAGATTAAAATTTTATGCATTTTGCAAAGCATACTCATAGACTTGTTGCGCTTCTTCGCTTTCTAAAATTTCATAAGCATCACTATTTTCAAAGAGTTTTTTGGTTAGCAAATGATTAAGCTTATGACTTCCTGCATAAGATACATACGCCCCAAGGAGCGGGATTCCAAGCAATGCCATATCGCCAATAGCATCTAAAATCTTATGGCGCACAAACTCTTCTTTATAACGCAAACCATCTTTATTTAAAATGCTAGATTCATCAAGCACAATCGCATTTTCTAGCGAACCACCAAGCGCCAATCCAATAGAACGCAAATATTGCACTTCGTTTAAAAAGCCAAAAGTCCTAGCACGCGCAATTTCTTCTTTATAATTTTTCGTAGAAAAGTTAAATTTATAACTCTGTGTGCCAATCGCTGGGTGTGAAAAATGGATAGAAAAATCAAACACACAAAGCTCACTAGGCTCAAAACGCACAAATTTATCACCATCTTTAACTTCAATAGGAGCTTTAATCTTTAAAATTTTTTTAGTTGCCTTTTGCTTGATTACGCCCGCTTCCTCTAAAAGCATACAATACCCTATGCTACTCCCATCCATTATCGGCACTTCTTCATTATCTAGCACAATTTTAAGGTTATCAATCCCATAAGCGTGGATTGCTGAGAGTAAATGCTCTATGGTTGAAACTTTATGCCCATCTTTTGCAATCACCGTTGCCATTGTTGTATCTACCACACTTTCAGGCTTTAGCGGTATGCTAACGCCCACATCACTCCGATAAAAATGGATTCCACAATTTTCCTCCAAAGGCTCTAATATCATTCTCACAGGAACACCTTTGTGTAAGCCAATCCCTACTAACTCGACTTTTTTTGCTATAGTTTGTTGTCTCATTATAAGCCTTCTACAACAATGGAATCATTTTTTCTATATACTTTATTGCGAGGATATTTTAACAACTCTTTATCTACAATCTCTCCACCAAAAAGCACATTACCCTCACTCACTTCACCTAAAATCATATATTCTCCATCGCAAAACACATTACCACTAATTGTGCCAAAAATTTGTAGATTTCCGCCACTTTGGATATGCGCGCCACTATTAATTCTCCCAAAAATTGTTAAATCCCCCTTGGCAATAATCTCTTCTCCACTCCTAATTGTGCGATTTAGCACAAGAGTGTTTGCTTGCGTTTTGGATTCTATTTTTTTAGATTCTGCTTTAGATTCCACATTTTTAGATTCCAACTTCCCTATATCTTGAGCCTTTGTATCAAGCCCTAAATTCTCTATGCTATTTGCTAAAACAAACCTTAATTGCTTCTGTTTTAAATACTCCAAAAGTTCAGCATAATTATGATTTAAATCAAAAGTAAAAACCAGCAAAAGACTTTGTAAAAGCCCTAAATTTTTATCAATATAAGCAATTATTTCTTGCGCTTCTCCTTCTACAAAAATAAACGCACGAAAATTTTTCTGCCTTGTTTTTACCATTTAAGAACCTTGAATTTGGTTGATAATTGTCTTTGCTTCATTAATTACATCAGTAATATTAAGTTTAATCCAATTTGAATCCATCCACTCCGCATTCCACACTTCATAGCCTTGCACAAGCACACTAAAATGCAAATGATCGCCAAGTGCTAGTCCTGTGTTACCAGTGTTTGCAATTTTTACATTAGATTCTAACACATCTCCCACGCTCACATCAGAAGCTGTTAAATGCGCATATAGAGTAGATAGTCCAAGTCCGTGATACACCACAACACTATTCCCATCAATACCTACAAACTCATTTAGCGTTACAATACCCGGATTACTTAAAATAACAGGGGCTTGCTTAATGCTCGCTAAATCCAATCCCATATGGTTAGACTCACTAACAATCTCTCCTTGATAAGTAAAGCGACGATGATCCCCAAAACTTGCCATTACAGCACCATTTCTTAAAGGTGTAAAGGGTTTAATAGCAAAGTTCTCCACAACAGATTCTATATCAAAACTAGAAGCCACTTTAAATATCCTATCAAAACTCTGTTCTCTCACGCCTTCATTAATATAGCGAAAAATATCCACTTTATTTTCAAATTCCCCTAAGCTTTTCTCGCCAATCTCCTCCACAAGCGTTGAGATTTTGCCATCCACAAAGGAATCAGTAAGTGGAATCGTGGAATCTTTGTATTGTTTCTTTTGCTGAAAATAGCCAATAGGCACAATACTAACATTGCCCGCGCTATCTTGTGCGATGATTTTTGGCGTAAAATTCTCGTGTAACTTTGACCAAGCAATTAACGCAATATAAAACCCCTCCCTATAAAAAGGCTGTGCTTTAAATTCCAAGTTTCCATTAGTAATTACAAGGTTTTCTAAATTTTTATCACTTGCGCGAAAAATCACAAGTGCGCTCCCACCTTGCGTGATTTTATAAGAATTTGCTACCACTGCTAATTGTGGCTTTTTTGTATCAATGGCAATGTTAAATTGCTGTGTTGTTGTATTGCCTTTAAAAAGATTCCATTTGCTTGTATCTGTAACGCTTACTTCAAGAGTAATAAACTTTGTGTTATTTTTAATTCCTGCTGGCTTTTGGATTCCAATACAAAAGCTTTTTATCGGAGTATTTGTAATGAGATTTTGCGTTAGCGGAGAGATATTTGCATTTTTTGCTACACACATTGCATCTTGTGCATTGATTTGTTGCGCATCAAGTGGAATTCTATTACCATTTTCAATCAATGCGACACTATAACTTTTAATGCCTAGATTATCGCTAATTTCAATAGGAAAAGAATCCTTAAGATTCCACACTGCCTTGTCTTTAATTACAATCTTTGGTGCTTCTTTCTCAAAAGAATCAGAAGTTAGAGCAAAAATTCCCCCACCAATTAAAACTAAAACAACAATCAAACCTAAAATCTTCACAAAACCACTTTTCATTTTTGGATTGCGCATTACTTCCCTTTAATGCAAAATTTACCGCGATTCTAGCCAAAAAGTGCTTATTTAGAAGTAAAAATTAAAACTTCTCTTAAAGATTTTAAGATTCCTTATCCCTTTCTTTACTTTAAATAATATTCTATGCTTTTAAAGCCTGCGTGGATTAAAACTATTTTCTATAAATTTCAAGATTAGGAAGTGAAGGTTGCTCTCCTTTTATTTTTGGCTTTTCAGTGGAAATTTTCTCTTTCCACTTTTTTAAAGATTCAATAATAGACTTTACATTTCTTTTAGTGATAATCTTAAAATCTTTACTCTTATCGCTTTTGTTAAATTCCATAATGGCTTGTTCATCTAACTTTGCAATTGACATTTTCATAGCAATCAATTCTCTATTCAAATTAAACTTCTCATCATCAAAAATTGCTTTATCATACATTACCGCTCTTTTAATCCCATAATCTTTGGCTTTACCCATTGCATGTCTTGAGCCACTATCTTTTTTCTTGTCCTTCTTAGAATCCTTTTCACTATAACTTGCCGTCAAAATCACCATATCACTAAAGAGCGCCTGCAGCCTATCCCTTTTTATATATCTATTGATATACTCAAACTTATTTTCTGCTTCCTTATAATATTCACTGATTAAAAGCCCATTTTTATTCCTTACTATCTCACTTGCTAACTCTCTATTTTCTTTTGGCAATATATTATCTAGCGTGCTAGGCAATATAGCAATTGTGCAATTTTGATCAGAAACACTCTTATGCGCTATAGTATCACAACCAAGCGCAAGACCACTTATGATAGTAGCATCATACTTTAAAATTTCCCCAAGAATCTCTTTTTCTAGTTGCTTAATTTCTTCAGTTGGTTCCAAAATGCCTATAACGGCGATATTAAAATTGTTTTTTGATAATAATTTTAAATCCCCTTCATAAGCAAAAAATACAGGTAAATCGTTCTTATTTTCAATTCTCTCAAAACGACATTCAGGAAAATCCTCGTCTCCAAAAGCAGTGTATCTTATGCCTTCTTTACTATTATCCAACAAGTTCCCAATCTCTTCCATTTCATTATTAAAATCAAATTTTTCAAGCTTCTCAATCTCCTTGTTTAATTTGTCAATCTCCTTGTTTAATTTGTCAATCTCTTCTTTCTTAAGCTCCTTAATCTCTTTTTCCTTAAGATCCTTAAGCTTCTCAATCTCTTTTTCCTTACGATCCTTAAACTCTTTTTCCTTAAGATCCTTAAACTTCTCAATCTCCTTGTTTAATTTGTCAGTTGTCATATCATTTTTATAGTGTTCCCTAATCCAAGATGATTTTATCCCCGGAAACCTAAGAGCGATTAAGACATTTAAAACATTTCGGCTATATTTTCCATTTTCTTCACTAAAACAATATTTCATCTCAATCCTTTTGTCGTGTCTTTGCTAGAGCATAAAACTCAACTCTTTTGGCGCCACAATCCAAAAGTGCCTGTAAACAGTCCTCGTCAACACCTACAAACTTATTGCCATGATGATGTGTATAAATATCATCAACAAGCAACACATTCCTTCCTTTAATTCCTTCTTCAAATATATCACAGGTGTCCTTAGTAATTCCAGGATAAGGATCTAGCCCTCCATCGGATTTAGAAAAATGCGTTGTACGAGTTTCTCTTATGCGCTTAATATAATCTGTTCCATCAATGATGCTACCCCCATAATCACGCTCTTGAATATGCCCAATAACATACTGAATAAAATCCTTAAAATGTGTGGATTTGTATGGCTTGGATCTTGGCACAACACAAACAACAAAATTCTCTTTATTCCTTTTGTATTCGCAGCAAAAATGCGTTAAACAATTCAATACATAGCCATATCCTTTGTTGCGGGCTTTTACAATCACATCACTATCAAAGCCATATTTCGAATTATCATCCTTAAAATCCACAATCCAGTCTGGATTCTCAGGATTATGTAGATTTGTATATTGCAGACTATGGTAAGCTTTGATATCTTGCTTTAAAAATTCACATGCCTTGATTATAAAAGAATTAAAATTTTTCTCATTCTCATTCATCAACAAATTCTCCTTTTAGATTTAATTTGAATTTCATTACTAAAATCATCACCGATTTGAATAATCCTATCCTTTGTAATACCAGCACATAAAGCATTTTCCACTTGCAATTTTTCATTTTCAAAAACAAGCATATCTTTTGCATTTAATTGTAGAAATTCTATGCAATTTAAAAATTTATTTCCGTATTCATTATAAAAAGTGTGAGAAAAATATTTTTCGATACGATGATATTCTAGTAACAATTTAGCCCTATTTCTAGAAGCATTAGTTAGTAAAATAATCTGATTTTTTTGGTAAAACTGAAGAACAATATCAAAAAGATTATGATTCAAAAATGTATATTCTAAATATTTAAAATAACTAGAGCCTTAAGATTCTTAATTTCTTTAAGTTTTAAATCACTAAATAAGGCAATTTTTTCTAAATCTTTTAAAGTAATTCTTTTAATTCTATTTATAGAAGGGGGGGGGACGATTTTATCACTTTTTCAATAGCATCGTAATAAGCTAAATTGTTTGCTCTATCTGTTTGCAATAATGTACCATCTAAGTCAAAAACCAAAACATCAGTTTTAATAATCTCAAGACTATATTTCACTTTTTCAACTCCCTTGCAAACTTTTAAACTCAACTAAACCTAGCAAACTTAAAATAAAAGAATTTTATCCC
>Oklahoma_p1__coassemble_97_pt1 | contig 72877 bp, 74 predicted proteins | sample Oklahoma_p1__metabat2_high_PE_001 | metagenome-assembled genome bin Oklahoma_p1
ACAATATATGGAACATTTAAACAAAGATCGCCTAAATGAAAAAGATGCTTTAACATATCATTATATTGATAAACTTTGCAAAGCAAACAGAAAGCATTTTTTGATTATTAGCACAAGTGAAAAGCGTGCAATGGAGATTAAAATGAAAATATTAGGGCAAAATAAATTTAATATTGCAAAAACAGCTTATAAGAACACTATTTATTTTGCATTAATTAATGAAATTTGTTTTGAGTGTATTTACATAGATCCAGAAAATATATGGAAAAGCCCAAATGAACTTATAAGAGAGACAAAAGCGCTCAAAATAAATGCAAATGCAAAATTTGCTCTTTTGCCCAGCTCTGTCAAAGAGAATCGCTTTGGATTTACAGAGTGATTTAGGCATTTTTAGTGCTATAATTACAGCTTATTTTAAAACAAAAGGGAATTATGAAAAAGCAAACAAAGACAAATAGTTGGGATTTAGGATGGGGTTTTGAAAGCTTTGGCTTTAAAAAAAGTGTTTTAAGGGGCATTAAAGAAGCGGGTTTTAGCGAGCCAAGCCCTATCCAAAAAGAAGCGATTCCATTAATTTTAGATGGGCTTGATATTATTGCTCAAGCACAAACAGGCACTGGAAAAACGGCTGCTTTTGGCTTGCCACTTATTAATAATCTAAAAAATGATGGTAGCATTGAAGTGCTAATTGTTACGCCTACAAGGGAACTTGCAATGCAAGTTAGTGATGAGATTTTTAAGCTTGGCAAATACAATAGGGTAAAAACAGTTTCTCTCTTTGGCGGACAGCCCATAAGGCGACAAATTGAACTTTTAGAGAAAAAGCCACAAGTGATTATTGCAACTCCGGGGCGTTTGCTAGATCATTTGCGCAATGAACGGCTAAAAAACTTCTATCCTAGTGTTGTTGTGCTTGATGAATCTGATGAAATGCTAGATATGGGCTTTTTAGATGATATTGAAGAGATTTTTACCTATCTTTCAAGCGACCGTCAAACCTTGCTCTTTTCAGCGACAATGCCAACACCTATTAAACATCTAGCGCAAAAGATTCTAAGCAATCCAAAGTTAATTAAAATTACTCAAGATGATACAACAAATCAAGACATATCTCAACGCTACTATATTATCAATGAGCAAGAGCGTGAAGACGCGATTGTGCGCCTAATTGATAGCGAAATGCCACAAAAGGCAATTATTTTTACAAGAATGAAAAAAGAAGCTGATATTCTTTCGGAACGCCTACTTTCACGCGGTTTTAAAGCTGGAGCATTACATGGCGATATGGAGCAGAGAGAACGCGTAAAATCCATTAAGGCTTTTAAAGATTCCACAATTGATATTTTAGTTGCCACAGATATTGCAGCAAGGGGGCTTGATATTAGTGGAGTGAGTCATGTTTTTAACTTCCATATCCCACTAAATCCAGAATCTTATGTGCATAGGATTGGAAGAACTGGAAGAGCAGGTAAAAAGGGTGTAGCGATTACGCTTGCAACGCCTTTAGAGTTTAAAGAGCTTCGTCGTATTAAAGAAAATACAAAAGCTAGCATTGAGCTTTATGAGATTCCGAGCATACAAGATACAATGGATAAAAAGGATTCCAACATTTTAGACAAAATCCTAAAGCACGCAATTAGTGATGATGCCTTGCGTGTGTATGAGCAAATCCGTGGTAATGCAGACATAACACAGCTTGTTTGCAAGCTTTTATCAATGGTTTTGCAAGATTCTAAAGTGTTAGGACCAAATAAAATCGGGCTAAACAAAAAGGATTTAAATGCATTACAGTTTCAATTAGATGATGAACGCAAGCACAAAAAATCTAGCAGAACCAGCAATATAAGGGATAAAAGAGATAAAAATCGCCCAAAAAACAAATTCCACAGCAAAGGTAATTTAAAAAACAAGGATTCCAAAAATTCCCCTAAGGGATCTAAAAAAGATTCCAACAAAAAATCCACAAAAAGGAAAAAATAATGGAGTTTCAACCATATCCTTTTGAGAAACTTCAAGCTTTAATTAAAGATATTCCACAAAAACAAGGGCGGATTTCTTTAACCATTGGCGAACCACAATTTCAAACACCTAAAAATATTTGTAATGCTTTAAAAGAAAGCGTAGATTTACTTAATAAATACCCAAAAACCGCCGGTGAAGATTATCTAAAACAAGCAATGTTAAATTTTATCAAGCACCGCTTTGATTTGGATTTAGATTATACAATGTTAATTCCAACCTTTGGCACGCGTGAAGTGTTATTTAATTTTCCTCAATTCTATCTTTTTGACAAACGCTCTCCAACTATTGCTCATCCAAATCCTTTTTATCAAATCTATGAAGGTGCGAGCATTGCAGCAAGAGCAAAAACAATCTATATGAATCTAACACCCCAAAACAACTTTACCCCAAGCTTAAGTAAAGAGCAAATGCAAGAATGCGATTTAGTGATTTTAAACTCACCAAACAACCCCACCGGTGCAACAATGCCAATAGATTCTCTTAAGCAATGGGTAAATTACTCCTTAGAATACGACTTTTTACTTTTAAATGATGAATGTTATAGTGAAATTTACACTGATAAAAAGCCCGCTTCTATCTTACAAGCTAGCATTTTAGTGGGTAATACAGATTTTAAGAATATTTTAGCTCTTAATTCTATCTCTAAGCGTTCTAGCGCGCCTGGGCTTAGAAGTGGATTTATTGCAGGGGATTCTAGAGTTTTAAAAGATTATGCACAATATCGCACTTATATAGGTTGTGCCTCTCCCTTGCCTTTACAAAAAGCAGCAAGTATTGCGTGGAGTGATGAAGCGCACACAAAGCATTCCCGCCAAGAATATGCAAAAAATCTAAAGTTAGCACAAGAAATTCTGTGTAAAAAGATTCCAAACTTGCCCATTCCAAAAGATACCTTTTATGTGTGGCTTCCTGTTGAAAATGACTTAGGATTTACGCGTAATCTTTTGCTTAAAGAAAACATTTTAGTTTTACCTGGAAGTTTTTTATCGCGCGTTGATGCGCAAGGGCAAAACCCCGGAAGAAACTTTGTGCGTTTAGCATTAGTGTATGAAGAATCTGTGATTAAAGATGCGCTTTTAAGGATTGCTAAGTGGATATAAGCATTAAAAGAATCCATTTTATAGGAATTGGTGGTATAGGAATCTCTGCGCTAGCGAAGTTTTTGCGTGCGCAAGGCGTGGAGATTAGCGGTTCTGATATCGCAGAAGGAAGCGTTACAAAAGAGTTAAAAGAAATTGGAATCCAAGTTAGCATTCCCCACACAAAAGACGCAATTTGCGGGCAGGATCTAGTCATTCACTCTGCAATTATCAAAGAAGACAATATTGAAGTGCAAGAAGCCCACGCGCAAAATATCCCTGTGCTTTCACGCAAAGAATCGCTAAAGATGATTTTAGGAAACAAAGAAGTCTTTGCGGTTGCAGGAGCACACGGTAAAAGCACGACAACGGCGATTTTAAGCGCAATTTTAAAAGACGCTAGTGCATTAATTGGAGCAGAGAGCAAAGAGTTTTGCTCTAACACACGCGCTTTAAGTGGTAATCGCGTGGTTTTTGAAGCTGATGAATCCGATAAAAGCTTTCTAGAATGCAATCCTACTTGTGCGATTGTTACAAACGCCGAGCCAGAGCATATGGAAACTTACAATCACGATTTATCGCAGTTTTATGGAGCGTATGAAAGCTTTTTGCGTCTTGCAAAGATTTGTGTTATCAATGCTGAAGATTCCTTTTTAGGTGCATTGCAAGATTTGGGCAATTTATGTGTGCGATTTTATCCTAGCAAAGATTTGCAAAATATCCGCTACATTGTAGAAAATGGTATGCCAAAGACACAATTTACCCTAACAAACGCCAACAAAGACTATGGCACATTTAGCGTTTATGGCTTAGGCGAACATATCGCCATTGACGCAGCTCTTGCAATTTTAGCCGCTTCACAGATTCTACCTTTAAATGAAATTAGGAAAAATATCCAAGATTATTGTGGAATCAAAAAGCGATTTGACATTTTAACGCAAGGCGAGTGCGTGATTATTGACGATTATGCTCACCATCCCACAGAAATCACCGCCACACTAAAAGCACTCAAAAAATACCAAGAGTTAAAAGGCGCAAAACAGCTAGTTGCCATTTGGCAGCCACATAAATATTCACGCATTAAAGACAATTTAGAAGGCTTTATTGGTTGTTTTGAAGGTGTGGATTCTCTAGTGATTTTGCCTGTATATGCAGCAGGGGAAGTGGCAATTGCTATGGATTTTGCCACCCTTTTTGCACGATATAATCCCATTTTTGCTAATGAGGTTAAGCGCATGGGCAATGCGCTCTATTTACTTAAAGATAGCCAAGAAATTGCACATTTAAAAGAAGGTATTATAGTAGGCTTTAATGCAGGCAATCTAACTTATGCGCTAAGAGGCGGAATCTAAAATGGTGCGTTTTATTCTTATTGCAACTCTTTTTATTATTCTTTTAGCGATCCTTATCCAACTTCTAGCAAAATACAATCTAGTTAGTTACAAAACACGCATTAGCATAGGCATAGCCCTATTAGTTATTGCAACAGGCATTGGAATCTTTACCCTTATCCAAGACAAAACTGAAGTCACTCTCACAGAGCTTGCCCAAAGCTTCCTACAAGGCAAGATTTTAGAATGCCAAACCCAAGCGACAACCCTAGAAGTTAGCAACAAAACTTTTAATTTTATTAGTGGCACACTCACGCTAATGGGCAAAGGCGATACAGAGTTTAAGCGCGTTATCATTCCGCTAAAAGCTTGCAAACTTAAAGAAGAATCAAAAGATTAAAATGCAAGAATACCTAAAATCCCTAGATTTACAAGATTTTTATGAGAGCTTTACAAGTTTTCTAGCGCGTCCTAAAGAGCTATTTTTACAAGGTGATATTAAAGTGCATTTGCGCTACATTAATGCTCTAGAACCGCTAGTTTTCACGCCACCACAAGAAGTTAAGCCCTTACACTCACAGCTTGCGCTTTTAAAGAAGTTTGGACATCTAAAGCTTGATGAAATCTTTGAATTTGTGAAAATTATCCGTTATTTTCTCTATCTAAAAAGCCTAAAATGCGAAGGAATCCTAGGTGAGTGGTTTTCTAGCATACAAATCCCAGAGCAGATTCTACCCATTGCTAAATCTTTCATGGAAAATGGCAGCCTAAAAACAGGCATTTATTTAGAGCTAGATTCCCTAAATACCAGCCTAGAAAACCTAAAGCGCGAAATCTCCGCCCAACTTTCCCACACGCTAAATCAAAACAAACTCACTCCCTACCTAGTAGATAGGCAAATCCACCTAATAAACGATGAAGAATGCCTGCTTTTAAAAGCCGGATTCCACCATATCCTAAAAGGGCAGATTTTAGACCGCTCCGCTTCTGGCTTTTTCTATGTTTTTCCCCAAAACATCGTAAATTTAAAGGACAAATACACCGAACTAAAAAACCAAAAAGAATCCAAGCTCTTTGAAATTGCGCGCGAAATTTCAAGCATTTTTACCAAACATTTTTTATTCTTAAAGTTTATTGATAAGGAATTTGATCGCTTTGATTCTTACCAAGCGCGCCTAAACTTCGCTAAGGCAAAAAACCTAGAATTTCTAGCCCCTAAGCCAAATAGCACAGAAATCCTTTTGGATTCCTTCTCCCACCCAGCACTTAAAAATCCTAAATCTATAACCTTGCATTTCAAAGGGCAAGTACTAATGATAACAGGCGTAAATGCCGGTGGTAAAACAATGCTTCTAAAGTCTATTTTAAGCGTTGTTTTTCTCTCTAAGCACCTTATTCCGCTTCCCATAAATGCCAACAAATCAAGCGTGCCAAACTTTAAGAGTCTAGATTTTATCTTTGAAGACCCCCAAAATAGTAAAAACGACATCTCAACCTTTGGTGGCAGAATGTTGCAATTTAGCCACATTTTAAAGCAAAGCGATGGAATCATCGGTGTTGATGAGATAGAGTTAGGAACAGACAGCGATGAAGCCGCAAGCCTATTTAAAGTCCTTTTAGAATCCCTAATGCAAAAAAACAACAAAATCATCATCACCACTCACCATAAACGCCTAGCCTCCTTAATGGCAGGCAACCCTAAAGTCCAGCTTCTAGCTGCTCTCTTTGATGAAACGCGCCAGATGCCAACCTTTAGCTTCTTAGATGGCACAATTGGCAAGAGTTACGCCTTTGAAACAGCGCTAAGATATGGAATCCCAAAAGCCCTAATCAACAGCGCAAAAACCCTTTATGGCGAAGATAAAGAAAAGCTAAATGCGCTCATTGAAAACGCATCACGCCTAGAAATGCAACTAAAACTTGAAATCTCCCAAGCGCAAGAGAAAAGCCACGCACTAGAGCAAAAACTCCAGCATTTAAAAGACGAAGAAACAGCCTTGCAAGAGAAGTTTAACAAGCTCCAAAGCACGCTAGAAGCCACCTACCAAGATGCCATAAACGCCGCTAAAATCGCAGCCAAAGAAAAATCCACAAGCGATATTCACAGAGCATTAAACCGCGCAAACGCCCTAATCAACAAAGCAAAATCCATAAAATGCGATTCCAACATTAGCTCCAATAATTCTAATTCTAACATTTCCTATACCAAAGGCACACGCATAAAATATCGCAATATGAGAGGAATCATCTTAAGCACAAACAAACAAGGCGCATTAATAGAGTTAGAAAACGGAATGAAAGTTAAAGCAGCCTTTAGCGAGCTAAAGTTAAGTGGCAATGCACCAAGTGCGCCTGCAAGCAAAATCAACATTCAAGCCCCACAAACCGCCTCCCCCACGCTAGATTTACACGGAATGCGCGCAGAAGATGCCCTAGAAGCCCTTGATATTTTCTTATCCAACAGCCTTATTGCTGGCTTTGATGAAGTGTTAATTTATCACGGAATTGGCACAGGGCGATTATCAAGTGTGGTAAGAGATTTTCTAAAATCTCATCCAAAGGTGCTAGACTTTACAGACGCTCCTCCAAAATTAGGTGGCTTTGGTGCAAAAATTGTGAAACTTTAAGTGCCAATTAATATTTTATTATGTTTAATTGTCGCAGTTTTCATATGAGAATCTCAAGGAGATCAGGATGTCAAAAATTAATTTTGTTAAGTTTAAAAATGCGATTCAATTAGAGGATTATCTTGCTTTAAGAAATATTTTGCAAGAGGATGTGGAAATTGTATTTGCTGATGATTTTTATAGTGCAGAGTTTTTTAAGTTCTTGCAAAATGTGTGTGGGGGGGGGGATTCTTGTAGCCTTTAATACAGATTTAGCTGATTTAGAAATTGAGACTTTAAAAAAAGTTATTTTGGCAAAGGAGAATAGCTATCTTGCTTTCTGTAATCCTTATGAAAAATTTAGAGATTCTATTTTCTTTAAGCTTGTAAATTTAGATAGTTTTTCACGCTATGCAACAGAATATGCTTATAAAAATCGCATTCTAGAAAAACATTTGCGTAATATATTGCATTCTAAATGGAATAATACCTACAAAACGCAATTTTTTGAAGATAGGAGATTGTATAATCTTGCAACACAATGGAATGTAGTGAAGGATTTTTCTTTTGAATTTCCGCGTGAAATTTGGATTGGTCTATTAAATTCTTGCAATATAAATTGTTCTTTTTGTTCCTGGTTTAGTTATAGCTCAAGTAAAACTCTTTGTAATGATTATTTTAAAACGGATAAAAGAATTGCTACCGTACAAGTTGAAAATATTTTGCAATATGCTGGTAGAGCTAAAGCTAAATGCATTTTTTCGGGTCCAGGAGAGCCACTTTTAGATATGCGTTTAACAGATTTCGTAAAATGCGCTAAAGAATATGGGGTTTCATCTGTGGAGATTGCTACAAATGGAGTTTTACTAACTCCAAAGAAGTTTTTAGAGTTAGTAAAAGCTGGGGTAGATTCTTTGCGAATTGGTATTTGTTTTACAAAAGAGACTTATGATAAGTGTGCAAAAGGATTTTTTGAAAATTTTAAACATAATTTAATAGAGATTGCTAAACAAATTGAGAGTCTAAAGCTTTTCATAGCAATACAACTAGATATTATCTACGAAGGGCATAGAATAGTGGAAATGTTAGAGTTTTGGAATTGTTTGCAGGGGGTATGTAAGCGCATAAGGGTAGGTTTTACTTGTTGTTTAGAATCAAATGGTGGGGAATTTTTGGATAATGTTAAACTGTCTGAAGTTAGGACAATGCAGCAAAGGCATACTTGTAGTGCGCCTTTTGCAAGTTTATATGTATTTCCAAGTGGTGATGTTGGCTGTTGCTCGGCGCAAAGAAATAGCTATTTGGGAAAGGAAGATATTGAAAAATTTTGTTTAGGGAATGTGTATAAGCAAGATTTAGGGGAAATATGGAATGGAACATTCCATAAACGCTTTTGCCTAGCACATAAAAATATGGAGTTCGTAGAGAATGAAGCATTATTTTGTCAATCTTGCAGTGCTTGGTGGAATGAGTGTGAGCATTAAAATTTTTTATATTACAATGAGTGAAATAATACATAAAGTTAGGTGATTATGTAATATTCTTGACAAAGTGGAGCTAAAAAAGTATAATTCCACTTCTTTTTTATTTTTTAGTCGGGGCGTAGCGCAGTCTGGTTAGCGCACTTGGTTTGGGACCAAGGGGTCGAAGGTTCGAATCCTTTCGCCCCGACCATCTTTCTCATTTGTTCTTAATGGTTGTATGGTGGGCGTAGCTCAGTCGGTTAGAGCATCAGATTGTGGTCCTGAGGGTCGTGGGTTCGATTCCCATCGCCCACCCCATATTCCACTTATTTCATTTTTTTTCCTGTTTGATATGAAATTAGATTTTGTTTTTTTGAAGTTTCCCAAAATCTTTATAATAAATATTCATATTTTAATCTAAAGTAAAGTATTGCTTAAAACGAAATTCAAAATATAAACTTATTGTTAGGCTTTTGCTTTGCGTTGGAAGTAAATGTAAATTGCGATTCCAATACATACAAGCACAACCAAAGTAAATGTTATAAGATGTAGATATTCTTTTAAAATTGCTTCATTTTGTCCTAGAAAATATCCAAGTGTTGTTAGGATAATTACCCAAATGCCAGCCCCTAAGCTTGTGTAAAAGCAAAAGAGTGGTAAGTGCATTTTGCCAAGCCCTGCTGGAAGTGAGATATATTGCCTAACCACTGGTATTAAACGCCCGCTAAAAGTGGAGATGTGTCCGTGTTTGGCAAAGAAATTTTCCATTTTTACCATTGTTTTTTCATCAAAAAAGAAGTATTTGCCCCATTTTATTAGCAATTCACGCCCAAAATATAAGGCTAAATAGTAGTTTAAAAGTGCGCCACTAAGTGAGCCTAAGATTCCACAAAGAATGGCGATAAAAAAATTCATCTCTCCTTGGTGAGCTAAAAAACCTGCTGGTATCATCACAACTTCACTAGGAAAAGGAATAAAACTGCTTTCTAAAAACATCATAAAAAAGATTCCAAAGTAGCCAAAGGCGCTTACGGATTCTACAATAAAATCAATAATTGCGTGCAAAATTTCCTCACAAAATATAAAATTAAATGTCATTATAACTAAAGATAAGCTATAATCCCAAAATTTTGGATAAAGGTAGGTGAAGTAGTGGCAAAAGATAAGAAATGCCCAGCGTGTGATTGTCCTCAAGGTGTGCCACTATGGCTTGGAACTTATGGAGATATGGTTACGCTGATTTTGACATTTTTTATTTTGCTACTTTCAATGGCAACTTTTGATACGCAAAAAATTGCACAAGCAGTAGGTTCGCTAGAAGGTTCTTTTGCAGTGCTTGAAAAAGGTTCGCAAAGTCAGATTAACCCTCCAGCACCAATTAAAGCAACTCCGATTGAAACGCAAGTTGAAATGGAAAATGTGTTAAATATTTTTGGAAGTTTGATTACAGATTATAATGAAGTTAATCGTATCTCAAATGGTCCTAGCGTGGAATTAGAAGAAGCAGAAAGAGGAGTGATTATTAGAATTCCTGAAGAGTTGCTTTTTGCCACAGGAAGTGCGGAGCTTACAAATCCTAGTGGAATCGCATTTTTAAAACGCTTAAGCTTGGAGCTTTTAAGAATGCCAAAAGCAGTGCTTGTTAAAGCTATCGGACATACAGATAATGTGCCTATGCGTGCGAATGCTGTGTTTGCGGATAATTTAGAACTTTCTGTGGCGCGTGGAGTAAATGTTGCAGAACTACTTTTGAAGCAAGGCTTAGAGAAAAATCGCATTTTAGGAGGGGGAGAGGGAGAGTTTTCGCCTATTGCCAATAATGATATTCCAGCGTTACGCGCAAAAAATCGTCGTGTGGATTTGTATGTGTATAGCATTGGTGAGGATTTATCAAGTGTAATTGGCGATGTTGCCAAAATCAAGCCTTAAGGGTAGAGAATGCAAGAAAAGTTGGAATCCAAAATGGAACAAAAAGATATGCAAGGTTCAACAAATGCACCAAATACAATGGATTTGCTATTTGAAGGCGCGATTAAGTTTAAAGAAGAAAATTTTTTAGTTTATAAGGAACTTTTTGAAAATTTAAAAGAAGGGCAAAATCCTCATACGCTTTTTGTGGGTTGCGCGGATTCTAGGGTTGTGCCAAATCTTATTACAAATACTCTTCCAGGTGAACTCTTTGTAGTGCGTAATATCGCAAATATTGTGCCACCTTATAGAGAGGCAGAAGAGTATTTAGCGACAACTTCAGCGATTGAATATGCGCTTGAAGAATTAAAAGTAGAAAATATCATTATTTGCGGGCATTCCCATTGTGGGGGTTGCGCAGCTTTGTATGAAGAAGGACACTTTGAGAGTATGCCAAATGTTAAAAACTGGCTAAAGTTGATTGAGCCTGTGAAAGAGCAAGTGTTGGCATTAAATCCCAAAAATAAAGCAATGCGTGCATATCTAACCGAGCAAATTAATATTGAAAAACAAATTGTAAATCTCTTTACTTATCCAAAGGTTAAAGAAAAATATCTTGCAAGAACGCTTAAGATTTATGGTTGGCATTATATTATTGAGAGTGGAGAAGTGTATAATTACGACTTTAAAAGGCACGAATTTAATTTATTAAAGGCTTAGAGATGATTATTATTGCAGGACCTTGTGTAATTGAAAGCCAAGAAATTTTAGAAGAGATTGCAGAGTCTTTGCAGTCTTTGGCAAAGAATCCTAAAATTGACTTTTACTTTAAAGCGAGTTTTGATAAGGCTAACCGCACAAGTTTGGAATCCTATCGCGGACCTGGTTTAGAGAAAGGCTTAGAGTCTTTGGCGTTAATTAAAAAGAAATTTGGTTATAAGCTTCTTACAGATATCCACGAAAGCTACCAAGCAAAACCTGCTTCAGAAGTGGTGGATATTATGCAAATTCCAGCATTTTTGTGCAGACAAACAGATTTGATAGTAGAAGCGGCAAAAACAAAGGCTATGATAAATATCAAAAAAGGGCAGTTTATGAGCCCGCAAGATATGCAATATTCTGTTTTAAAGGCTCTAAAAATAAGGAATCCAAACGCGGAAAATGTGGATTTTAAAAGTGCAAAAGAATATGGAATCTGTTTAACAGAACGAGGAAATAGCTTTGGCTATGGAAATTTGGTTGTAGATATGCGCTCTTTAGCAATTATGCGCGCCTTTGCTCCGGTAATTTTTGATGCAACACACGCAGTGCAAATGCCTGGCGGCTTGAAAGGAAAAAGTGGAGGAGATAGCTCTTTTGCGCCACTTTTAGCGCGTGCAGCAGCAGCTACTGGGATAGATGGGCTGTTTGCTGAAGTGCATACAAATCCTAAAAATGCCCTAAGTGATGGTCCAAATATGCTAACACCTAGCGTGCTTTTGGAGTTAGTGGAGCAGATTTTAGAGATTAATACAATTGTTAATAAAGGATAAATATGCAAGTTATTGAAGGAAGTTTAGCTCTTATGGGCGATGAGAAAATTGCGATTATTTCAAGTCGTTTTAATCATTTAATTACAGATAGGTTAGTAGAAGGTGCTAGGGATTGTTTTTTGCGCCACGGAGGGAGAGATGAGAATCTCTCACATATTTTAGTGCCAGGAGCTTTTGAGATTCCTTTTGCTTTAGAAAAAGTGCTTTCGCAAGGTGATTTTGATGGAGTTTGTTGTTTGGGAGCTATTATTCGTGGCTCTACGCCACACTTTGATTATGTGAGTGCGGAAGCAACAAAGGGAATTGCAAATGTAACTGTGCGTTATGGAGCGGCAGTTACTTTTGGCGTGCTAACAACAGATAGCATTGAACAAGCGATTGAACGCGCTGGAACAAAGGCGGGAAATAAGGGATTTGAATCAATGGTTGGATTGATTGAGCTTATTAATCTCTATAGAAAGCTTGGTGTGTAATGGCGACACGCACGCACGCGAGAGTGGCTGTTGCACAGCTTTTGTATGCTTATGGAAGTGGGAATGATGGGATTTCAAAGTTTGTAGAAGAAATCTTAAGTGAGCATAAAATTAAAAATGCACAAAATGAGTTTGCAAAGACTCTTTTTAATGGTGTTTTGGAACATTTAGAAGAAGTTGATTTGCGCATTAAGCATCAGATTAAAAATTGGGATTTTGAGCGTATTGGCGATATGGAACGCGCGATTTTGCGCTTGGGGGTATATGAGATAATTTTTAGCGGAATGGATAAGGCGATTGTGATTAATGAAGCTTTAGAGATTACAAAAAATTTTAGCAATGAAACTTCTACAAAATTTATTAATGGAATCTTAGATGGAATCGCAAAAAACGCAACGCTAAGTGTGGATTCTATAAAGGAACAAGAAGCGCATAAGCAAGAAATTAATAACCTAGAAACAGAAAATACGCCAAATTCTAAGGGATTTGAAAAACCAAAAAGAGATTTTAAAAAGTTAGAATCTAAAAATTACAAAAGTAGCAAAACAAGAAGCTTGAAGCCTCTAAAAAATAAAAAGAATTCTGCAAAAAAAGGTTAAGAAATGAAACTTTGTATTGCGCTTGATTTACCAAGTAAAAAAGAAAATCTAGCTCTTTTAGAGCCCTTAAAATTAAGTGAGCAAGTTTGGGTAAAGGTTGGCTTAAGAAGCTTTATTCGTGATGGTGCGGAGTTTTTGACAGAGATTAAGGCGCTTAATCCACAATTTAAGATTTTTTTAGATTTGAAGCTTTATGATATTCCAAACACAATGGGCGATAGTGTGGAATCTATCGCCGCGCTTAATGTGGATATGCTAACCATTCACGCAAGTAGCGGTAGGGAAGCGATGCTAGAAGTAATGGAGCGTTTAAAAGCTTTTTCAAATCCGCCGCTTGTGATGGCTGTAACAGCGCTTACAAGCTTTGATGAGAATAGCTTTTTTGAAGTCTATCACACAGGGCTTGAAACACAGGTGCTAGAGTTTGCAAAAATGGCTAAGGAATGTGGAGTTAATGGTGTGGTTTGTTCTTGTGTGGAATCTTTAGTGGTAAAAACGCAATTAGGTGATGAGTTTTTAACGCTCACACCTGCAATCCGCCCCTTTGGCGAGAGTAGCGGGGATCAAAAGCGTGTGGCAACCTTACAAGATGCAAAGGAAGCTAGAAGCGATTTTATAGTAGTTGGACGCCCAATTTACAAGGCGGAGAATCCTAAAAAAGTTGTGGAAATAATTTTGGAAAATTTATAAAGCAAATAAGAAGTTTTTTATAAAATTTTTTGTAATTTTGTCAATGTCTAAGATGAGACAAATTGGTATTAAATTTATCTTAAATTAAAGGAAAACAATGAAAAAAAGAGTTGTAATTATTGGTGGATCTATCGGTGGTCTTAGTGCGGCATTAGTGCTTGCAAGTGCGATTAAAGGGGAGCTTGATTTTGAGTTAAGCATTATTGAAAAAGGTGGTAAAGAGGCAGATTTATACAAGGCTGATGTGTATAATGTGCCGATGTTTAGGGCTGGAATTAATGGAGAAGAAATTATCGCTTCTACAAAAGAGCAATTAAATAAGCTTGCAAAAGTAGAGTTTATAGAAGCTGAAGCCACAGAAGTCTGCGGTGAAAAAGGGGATTTTGAGGTGAGTGGAGCAGGATTTGTAAAAAAAGCAGATTATGTGATTGTTGCAACAGGTGCTAGTGCTTGCAATATTAAGGGGTTGGAATCCTTTGTAAAGCCTCATACACTTATGCCAAAGCCGGGCAAAGTTTGTTTAGAAGTTTCTGGGCGTAATGTGGTAAAAGATGGAATTTATGCTGCTGGAATCGTATCTGGAGTTACAACAATGGTAGCTTGTGCTATGGGAAGCGCCACAGAGACAGCTTGTGCAATTTTAAGCGATATTGCAGGAGGTATCGCGGTAATCCACGATTTTAAAGGCTCACGAAAAGCTTAAAAAATTTCAAGCCTTTTGGCTTGAAATTCTTCATATCATTCTACAAAATTCTTCATTATTAATAATATTTATTATTTAATAACCTTGTGCTATAATTATAAAATCTTAAATTTAAGGAGTAAGTTATGCGACAATATGAAACATATAAATGCCAAAAATGTGGCAATGAAGTAGAGATGCAAAGTGTAGGGGGTGGGACACTTAGCTGCTGTGGTGAACCTATGGTGTGTGTAACGCAGGACTTAACTGCTGTAAATTTAATGAAAGCATTTGCTGGGGAGTCAATGGCGCGCAATAAGTATGATTTATTTGCTGATGTAGCAGAAGAAGAGGGCTGGCACGCAGTGGCTAGACATTTTAGGGAAGCGGCAGAAAATGAGAAATGGCACGCAAGGGCAGAATTTAAGGCTTATCATAAAATTGTTGATGGTAAAGAGCTTGAAATTACTGCAAAAAACTTATTAAGTGCAGCAGAGGGTGAAAACTATGAGCATACAATAATGTATCCAAATTTTGCCAAAATTGCTGAAGAAGAGGGCAAAAAAGATATTGTGCGCTTGTTTAATGCTATTGGTAAAGTAGAAGTTGAGCATGAAAGAGAATATTTAGAGTTGAAAGCTATGTTTGATGCAGAAGGATTTTTTGAAAGCAGTAGTGAGGAAGTATGGGTATGTGAAGTGTGTGGGCATATTCATCGTGGCAAAAAAGCTCCTGGAGCTTGTCCGCTTTGCAAAGCATCAAGAGAATATTTTAAGCGTGAGTTTTTAGGTTAAATTTCTTAATATCTTATTTTTGGATTCTAGTGGTTTGGCTTTTTGTAAAAACGCTGAGACTAGAATCCAAAACCCCATAAATTAAAATTTATATAAGCCCTCTGATTTACCACGTTGTTTTTAGGTTTTTTTAGTAATTTTTGGTTATAGTTTGGCATTTTAATTATAAAAATTTGTTCTTAAAAGGATTAGCTATGACTATTGGTGCAAGTTATGGATATGATGCATTTTCTGTTGCCCAAAGTGGAATTAGCACAAATGTGCAACAAGCTACACTTGAGACTTCTAATGTGGATTTAACCACGCAAATACCACAGCAGATAGTGGCGCAAAATGGCGTTGAGGCAAATGTAAAAAGTATTCAAACAGCGGATTCTATGTTGCAAACTTTGCTTGATATTAAAGCTTAAAGGTGGCTTATGGTGGATTATGGAATTAACTATTGGGGAAAAGATGATTTTATTATTGAATATGGGCAAGTAAAGGTTAATTATAAAAGTAAGCCAGCTTTAATAGATATTGTCAAAAAAGTGCGTGAAGATGGGTATAGGGGACCTTTACTTGTGCGTTTTCCACATTTGATGAAAAAGCAAGTAGAAAAGATCTTTACGAACTTTGAAGCTTCCATTAAAGAACATCATTATAAAGGGCGTTTTAAAGCGGTTTTCCCGATTAAAGTTAATCATTATCCAAATTTTATTTTACCTTTAATGGAACAAAATATTAAGCGCTGCTATGGGCTAGAAGCGGGGAGTAAGTCAGAGTTAATTATTGCAATGGCTTATACAAATGATAATGCACCTATTACGGTTAATGGCTTTAAAGATAAAGAGATGATTTCTTTGGGCTTTATTGCCGCAAAAATGGGACACGATATTACGCTAACTATTGAAGGATTAAATGAGCTTGAAACAATTATTGAAGTGGCAAAAACGCTTGGCAAGCCTTATCCAAATATCGGGCTTAGAATAAGATTGCATAGCACAGGGGTTGGAATCTGGGCAAAAAGTGGGGGGATAAATTCTAAGTTTGGACTGACTGCAACAGAGCTTGTAGAGGCGATTTCATTGCTACAAAAAAACAAGCTTTTAGATAAATTTACAATGATTCATTTTCATATTGGCAGTCAAATTAGTGATATTGCACCTTTAAAAAAAGCTTTAAGAGAGGCAGGGAATATTTATGCAGAATTGCGTAAAATGGGTGCTAAAAATTTAAATAATGTTAATATTGGTGGTGGATTGGCTGTAGAATATGCACAGCACGAAAACACACAAAATCGTAACTACACACTAGCAGAATTTAGTGGAAATGTTGTTTTTACGCTTAAAGAGATTGCAAAGAATAAAAAAGAGCCAGAACCGGATATTTTTATAGAATCAGGGCGTTATGTATCTGCAAGCCATGCGGTGCTAATTTCTCCGGTGTTGGAGTTGTTTTCACAAGAATATGATGAAAAGGCATTGCATTTAAAAGACAAAAATCCGCCATTAGTAGAGGAGCTACTAGATTTATATAATACAATTAATGAGCGTTATGCAATTGAGTATTTGCACGATAGTTTAGAGCATATGGAATCACTTTTGACACTTTTTGATTTGGGCTATATTGATTTGCAAGATAGAAGCAATACAGAAGTGTTGGTGCATTTGATTATCAAAAAAGTGATTAAGATTTTAAAACACAAAAATCATAGTGATATTATTCGCATTCAAGAACAAGTCCAAGAGCGGTATTTGCTAAATTGTAGCTTTTTTCAGAGTTTGCCAGATTATTGGGGGCTGGCTCAAAACTTCCCTGTAATTCCGTTAGATAGGCTTAATAGGCGTCCAACAAGAAGTGCTAGCCTTTGGGATATTACTTGTGATAGCGATGGAGAAGTAACTTTTGACAAAAACGCACCTTTGTTTTTGCATGATATTGATGTGAATAAAGAAGAGTATTTTTTAGGATTCTTTTTGGTAGGTGCTTATCAAGAAGTGCTTGGAATGCGCCATAATCTTTTCACTCATCCTACAGAATTTAGCGTTGTGTTTGATGAAGAAGATGGGGATTATAGTATTGAAAATCTTTTAGAGGCACAAACAATTTTAGATGTGCTTGATGATTTAGATTATGATACAAAAGAGATTGAGCGCTGTTTAAAGCAACGCTTAGATGAGAGTGAGAAAATCCCAGAGGAGGCTAAGAAAGAAGTGCTGGGACAACTCTATGTAATGCTTAGTGAAAATGGTTATTTAAGAACGGTGTTTAAGAGCGAAGGGGAAATGCCTTGAGCTATGCCACAACGCTTTTTGGCACTATTAAGGAAGATTTTGCAGTGATTTTGGAAAAAGATCCTGCGATTAATTCTAAAATGGAATTGTTTTTTAACTATCCCGGACTTGTTGCGCTTGTGCATTATAGAGTTGCGCATAGGGTTTATGAAAAAGGATTCCATCTTTTAGCAAGAGTGATTATGGGTTTTACGCAATGGATTACAAACATTGATATTCATCCTGCTTGTAAAATTGGGCATCGTGTGTTTATTGACCACGGCGTTGGAGTGGTAATTGGAGAAACTGCAGAAGTGGGAAATGAGGTAACGATTTATCAAGGTGTGAGTTTGGGCGGTGTGAGTTTAGAGCGTGTTAAAAGGCATCCAACTATTGAAGATTTTGTGATTATTGGTGCTGGGGCAAAGGTGCTTGGAAATATTGTTGTAGGGGCGCATTCTAAAATTGGTGCAAATTCTGTGGTGATTCGTCCTGTGCCACCAAATTCAACCGCTGTTGGAATTCCAGCAAGAAATATCATTAAAGGAATGAGTGATGATTTAAATAAAATTCCAGATGTTTCTTATCAGCTTTTTATTTATTTAAAAAAGAGGTTAGATTTGTTAGAATCCCAAACGCAAAAGGATGGAGAATATGCAGAAGCACTAAAAAGATTAGATGATTTATATAGTGAGTTTTTAAAAGTTAAGAGTTGATATAATTTGGGTAGTGATTTAAAAAAGGAGTGATGATGATTGAGTGGAGTGATTCTTATAGTGTGCATAATGCGCATATTGACACACAGCATAAAAAACTTTTTGATCTAGCTAAGCAAGCGTATATTATGTTAAATCATCAAGTAACACCAGATGAAATTCGTGCAATTTTGGCAGAGTTTTGTAACTACATTAAAGAACATTTTAATGATGAGGAACAATATATGGAAAAGATTGGCTATCCAGATATTGTAAATCATAAGAAGATTCATAATGAGCTTACAAAAAGCTTAGTAACGCTTATTAAAAATGTTAAAAATGTTAATGATATGAAAGAAAAATTGCATATCATTGCAAAAAAATGGCTCTTAGAGCATATTTTAAAAGAAGATATGAAAATTGAAAGATTTCGTCGTAGTATGCTCACAGGGCAGAATCCTGAAATCGCAGAAGGTGAAATTGAGTTAGCAACAGAGGTGTATTATTATGGTTGTGCTTGCTCAGGAAAGCTTCACGATGTTCCACTTGATATTCATAGAAGAATTGAAAAAGGTGAAAAATTTCGTTGTAAAACTTGTAAGCAAGATATCAAATGTGTAAAAGTGCAAAAGATTTTATAAGAGATTTTTTAGTAGAATTTTTAGATTAAATTTTAATGCGCGATATGTTTGTGGAGTCGTAAATAAAGGAATCAAATGTTAGATGAAAAAGAATTTGGTGAATATGCGTTAATGGCAAATTCCTTGCGATTTTTGTGTGCAGATATGGTAGAAAATGCAAATAGTGGGCATCCGGGTGCTCCTATGGGGCTGGCAGATATTGCTGTTGCGCTTGGATATCATATTAAATTAAATCCAAATAATCCGCAATGGATTAATCGGGATAGATTGGTTTTTAGCGGAGGACACGCAAGCGCGCTTGTGTATTCCTTACTTCATTTATGGGGTTTTGATGTAAGTTTGGAGGATTTAAAAAGTTTTAGAAAATTTGGCTCTAAAACTCCCGGACATCCAGAATATAAGCATACTCCCGGCGTTGAGATTACCACAGGTCCTTTAGGGCAAGGCATTGCAAATGCTGTAGGCTTTGCGATGGCAGGTAAGCTCGCTAGCAATATTTTAGGCAAGGATTTAATTAATCATAAAGTTTATTGTTTATGTGGTGATGGGGATTTGCAAGAGGGAATTTCTTACGAGGCTTGTTCGCTTGCCGGGCATCACAATTTAGATAATCTTATTGTGATTTATGATTCTAATAATATTACTATTGAAGGGGATTGTAATATTGCGTGGAGTGAAAGTGTTAAAATGCGTTTTGAAGCTCAAAATTGGGAAGTTTTAAGCATTGATGGGCATAATTTTTTAGAGATTGATAAGGCTTTAGAGCAGGCAAAAGGTGCAAGCAAGCCTGTGTTAATCATCGCAAAAACACAGATTGCAAAAGGTGCGCAAAGTCTTTGTGGCTCACACAAGGCACACGGCGCGCCTTTAGGGGGGCAAGAGATTGCAATTTCTAAAGAAAAGTTAGGTTTTAACCCAGAAGAGAAGTTTTTTATCCCAAAGACTTCCGCATTGCGTTTTAAAAACACTGCAGAGCTTGGCGCATTGGCAAATCATACTTGGCAAAAAATATTGGAACAAAGCGATAAAAAAGAGCTTTTAGGACAAATGCTAAATCCTGATTTTTCTAAAATCGTGTATCCCAATTTCACACAAGAAACAATGGCAACACGCACAAGCAATGGAATGATTTTGAATGCTATTGCTAAGGCATTGCCAGGATTTATCGGTGGAAGCGCAGATTTAGCCCCATCAAATAATACGGAATTAAAAGATTTGGGTGATTTTCCAAAAGGAAATAATTTACATTTTGGAATTCGTGAACACGCGATGGGTGCAATTAGCAATGCGCTAGCAAATTATGGGTTATTTTTACCTTTTTGTGCAACTTTTTTTGTTTTTAGTGATTATATGTCGCCTAGTGTGCGTGTGGCAAGCCTTATGCAATCTAAGGTGTTTTATGTTTGGACGCACGATAGCATTGGCGTAGGAGAAGATGGCGCGACACACGAACCTATTGAGCAATTAAGCCATTTTCGTGCAATACCAAATTTAAATGTTTTCCGTCCTTGTGATGCCTATGAAAACATTGCGTGCTGGCAAGTTGCCTTAGAGTTAGAAGCACCAAGCGCATTTGTGCTTAGTCGTCAAAATTTGCCACTTTTAGAAAAAGTGGATAAAGAGAGTGTGTTAAAAGGGGCGTATCTTAAAAAGGATTCCATATTAGCAAAAGAAGCACAAATTACTTTGCTTGCAACAGGCAGTGAAGTGGAACTTGCTTTAAAAAGCGCGGAAGCTTTAGAAAGTGAAGGGATTGCAACGCGTGTTGTAAGTGTGCCTTGCTATGATTTGTTTTTACGGCAAGATAAGACTTATAAGGAATCCTTATTGCAAGGCAAAGTGCTAGCCATTGAAGCAAGCAGAGGATTGGAGTGGTATGCCTTTGCAGATGGGATGGTTGGAATGGAAGGATTTGGTGCAAGTGGTAAGGGAGATGTGCTGTTTAAGTATTTTGGTTTTAGTGTGGAAAATATTGTGCAAGTGGTTAAAAACTTACTAAAGTAGCCTTAAAGCCAAAAATAGTTTTAAATCGTGGAAGTTTTATATTTATTTTCTAGCACCCGCTCTATGAAGCGGTTTTTTGCGCAAAATTATGCGGAGAGCTTTTTGCCTACCGCAAAGAGTGTGGGGGAGTTTTTAGAGTTTGTTTTGCGTGTAGAAGGGAAGCGTAAAATTCCAAAGTATTTAAGACAATATTATCTTTATAAAGCAATCCATTCAACAGATACACAAAAACTTGGGGAATTTGCGAAAAATTTTACGCAGTTTTTGCAAAATTCTAGTTTTTTTTTAAAATTTTATGATGAATTATGCGCAGAATGTGTGCCTATTAGTGCGTTAGAAAAGCTTGATATTTACGCCTTTTATGATGATCATCTTCAAGTGCTAAAATCTGTTTTTAGTGCGTATCAAAAACTTTTAGAAAAGCATCATTTTTTTGATCATTATTTTTTGCAAGATTATGTGATTACTTTTGAACTTTTAAAAGGATTTTCAAAAATCCAAATGCAAATAGATGGATTTTTATCACATTTTGAAGTGATTATTTTTAAAGAGATTTCAAAAAATATTCCATTTTATTTTTCCATAAAAATTGATATATTTAATCAGGATTATTATCAAAAACTTTTTGTTCTAAATTTAGAAATTGGTGCATACATTATTACATTAGAACAAGGAAAATTTAGCATTCTAGATTTTAAGAAAGCTTGCGATGGTGCGAAAAATTTACAGATTTTGGAGTTTCAAGATAGAATTGCAGAGGTGGGTGGAATCTTTTCTCAAATTGATATTTGGCTAAAACAAAATGTGTTGCCAGAGCAAATTAGCGTGATATTGCCTGATGAGAGTTTTGTAGAATATTTGAAGCTTTTTGATAAGGCAAGAAATTTTAACTTTGCAATGGGGCAGAAACTAAATGCTCTTAATGTTTTTCAAGAGATTTTGGATTCCATACTTCAAAAAAGTTTTGGCAATTTTTCAGAATTTGAAACACATTTAAAAAAGTGCTTAGAGCAAGAGAGTTTAGGTGCTGTTAGTCTTATACAAGAAATTTTAGATGAGTTTAAATTTTCTTTGCCGTATTTAGAAAGCCTTGAAGTAAATGAGCAAATTTTGGTGTTTTTAGAGATTTTAAAAGAGCAAAGTTTAGATGATGTTGGCGGTGGGAGAATACGCGTTATGGGGATTTTAGAAACACGCGGTGTGGATTTAGAGTATGTGATTATTCCTGAATTTAACGCAAGTAATGTGCCATCGCTTAGCGATAAAGATATTTTTTTGAACACAAAAATTAGAGAGAGTGTTGGGCTTCCAACGCGCAAAAATAGAGAAAATTTACAAAAGCATTATTATGCCGAGCTTTTAGGTGGCGCAAAAGAAGCTAGAATTTTATGTTTAAATAATGTGGTGGATAAGCCATCGCGTTTTTTGTTGGAGGATTCTATATTTGGGACACAAACGCCACAGAAAACAAGCCCAGCTTATAGTGAGTATTTTTTAAGTGGCAAGGCTTTAAACTATAAAGAACAGCAAATTATTGCGCCTTTAAATAAAGATTCTTTTAGCGCGACAAGTTTGGAATGTTTTTTGACTTGCAAGCGCAAATTTTATTATCGTTATGTTTTGGGGCTAAAAGCACAAGAACAAGAGCGTGTTAATATTGGAAGTAAGATTCACGAAGCCTTAAGAGAAGTGTATGCACAAGCGCAAGAGTTTGATGCAGAGATTTTGTATAAGGAATTTTGTCGGCGTTTAAATGTAAGCGTTAGTGCTAGAGAGCGGTTTGAGAGTGAGTTGGCTAAGAAATATTTAAAACGCGTATTTGATTTAGAGAAAGAGAGATTAAAAGAAGGTTGGAATCCTGTTTTATTTGAGAGTGATTTTAGCTTTATGCTTGAAGGTTTTGAGTTAAAAGGGCGTATTGATAGGATTGATAAAAAGGGGAATGAACTTCTTGTGTTGGATTATAAATATAAGCGTTCTTTAAAAAGAGATTCTGTAAAAAGCTATGATAAATCTAGTGATTTTCAGCTTCCTATGTATTATCTAGCAGTGAAAATGCAGAATCCAAAATGCAATGTAGATGCTAGATTTTATGATTTATATGAAGCAGATATTATCCAAGAAGTAGATTTAGAAGCAAAGGCAAATGCTCTAAAAAGTAAGCTTCAAGAGATAAAAAAAGAGGTTAGGGAAGTGGATTTTTCCCTAACTCAAAAACGCTATATGTGCCAATATTGCGATTTTATCTACCTTTGCAACCGCTACTAACCTTTAAAAGTCGCACAATAAAGAGCAAACAAAGACTTATCATTAAAGCTTTGAAAACAAGCACTGATTGCGTATGCATCGCATCAAAAGTCGCATTTGCGATTCCATCTTCACCTAGCTTCTGCGCTTCTAGAATGTAAGGTGTGTAATACATTGTAAAAAGAAAAATCAAAATTACACTAATAAAACCTAGTGTTGGAGCAACCTTTGCCCCACTTACGCGCAAGGCTAAAATCTCATAAATAAGGATAAAAAAGGCTAAGAAATTAAGTAAAAGATTGAGTTTTACAAAAATACTTGTCATCAAGATTCCAGATTGGAATAGACTAATATTGAGATTTGGCACAAGGCTTGCGGCACGAAATATTGTAGGTGCGCTAAATGCTCCGCTAGCAAGCACAGCACCAAGAGAAATGCCAATTAATAAGAGGTATAAAACAAAGCAATAAGGCTGGATTTTAAATAAGTTTTGCATTATGATCCTTTTGGTTAAATTTAAAGAATTATAGCTAAAATTTTCGCGTTAAGTTAAGGAGGGAAAAATGCAAGAAAAAGCAATTCAATGTCCAAATTGTAAGACAGAAATCAATGTGCAATCCGTGGTGTATCAGCAAATTTATGCGCAGCTTCAGCAAGAGCAACAAAAAGAAAAAGAAAAATTTGATAAAGAAGTGCAAGAAAAAAGAAAAGAGTATCAAAACGCTTTTAACGATTTAAAGGAGCAACAGCAATCTTTGCAAGTGACTATTGACAATGGAATCCAAAAGGGCTTACAGCAAGAGCGCACTAAAATGCAAGAAATTTTAAGAAAAGAAGTTTTAGAGGAACACAAAAGTGCATTAGAAGCAATGCAAAAAGAATTACAAGAAAAATCAAATCAAGTTAAGGAGCTAAATACAGCAAAAATTGAAATTGAGCGTTTGAAGCGTGAAAATAGTGAGATAGAATCTAAAATCAACGCGCAAGCTCAAGAGCAATTGACTTTACAAATGCAAGCCTTTAAAGAAAAAACACAACAAGAAATAGAATCGCAACATCTTTTAAAGCTTAAAGAAAAAGAAAAGCAACTTGAAGATTTGCAAAAGCAACTTCAAGAAGCCCAGCGCAAAGCTACAATAGGCTCACAGCAACTTCAAGGTGAAGTTCAAGAGCTTGCTATTGAAGAGTATTTGCAAGCGCAATTTCCGCTTGATAGTATTACAGAGATTAAAAAAGGGCAAAATGGTGGTGATTGCGTGCAAATTGTGCATACAGAAGGGAGTCAAAATTGCGGAAAGATTTATTATGAGAGTAAGCGCACAAAGCATTTTCAAAAAGAATGGATTGAAAAATTAAAAAACGATATGCGTGCAAATGGCGCAGATATTGGAGTGTTGGTAACTGAAGCCTTGCCAAAAGAATTTGAAAGAATGGGTATGCTTGATGGGATTTGGGTTTGTACTTTTTATGAGTTTAAGGCTTTGGTTTTGGTGTTAAGAGATAGTTTAATTAAGATTGCTTGGGCAAAGAAAACAACAGAAAATAGGCAAGATAAAATGCAAATGCTTTATAGTTATCTTACAAGCTCAGAATTTAAAATGCAAATTGAAGCCATTGTGGAGGGCTTTATGCAAATGCAAAACGATTTGGATAAGGAAAAAAATGCTATGCAAAAACTATGGAAACAGCGCGAGAAACAGATTCAAAAGGTGCTAGAAGGCTCAATTAGTATGTATGGCGCGCTTAAAGGGATTGCGGGGAATGCGATTTCAAACATACCAGCACTTGAGCTTGATTTTGTGAAATTAGAGAATTAAGCGCGTTTGTGAAGCACTGCTAAGATTCCACCACAGATGATTAAAAGCATTCCTAAGATTACGAGCGCATTTGGGATTTTATCGCCCAAAATAATTCCAGCAAGGGTTGCAAAAAGAATGGTGCTATAAGAAATCGCCCCAATCACTGGTGGATTCCCTATTGTGTAAGCTTTTGTGAGATAGACTTGCGCATATGTAGAAACAAATCCTAATGTTAAAATCAGTAAAAACTCTTTAAAATTTGGCATTACAAAGGGTTCAAAAATCGCAATGGAATTGTTTGTGTTGGGTATGATTTGTGTTAAAAGTGGCAAAAATGAGCCAGCAAGCATTAAAGAGAGAATAATTATGCGCGTATCATAAAGCTTTGCAAGTTTTGTAATAGAAAGATAAGCAAGTGCTGCTCCAATTCCACTATATAGTCCAATACAAATACCAAAAAAAGTTAAATCTGTGCCTTTAGGATTAGAAATTAGCAAGATTCCACTAAAACCAAGTAAAATTGCAATCCAAGTTTTTAAAGAAACTTTATCGTGAATAAAAAGCACACTAAAGAGTGCTAAAAAAATTGGCGAAGTGTAGGAAAAAGCATAGGCGGTTCCAAGTGGCATAACAGACATATTATAAAAATTTGCAAGCATTGCACTGCCTCCAGCAAATCCGCGTAGCGCTAACACAAAGGGCTTGCCGCCTATTTGCTTGGGGGGCTTTAGAAGTAGTGCGCCTAAAATCCACACAAGCCCAAAAAGATTTCTAGCAAACACAACTTCCATAGCCGGCAAATTTGGTGTTAAGATTTTTACAAACATTCCCATAGCAGTAAATAACACAGCAGCAAAGAGAATTGCAAGGATTGCTTGTTTGTTGGAATCCATTTTTAGCCTTAAAATATTTTTGAAATCTTAGAACTTTATGTTTAAAAGTGTGGTTAATTTTATAGGGAATTGACAAAGAATAAAGTAAAATGCGCGCATTACAATAAAAGGTAAAGAATAATGGATAAAGTGTATGGAAGTATTGCAATTGTAGGTCGTCCAAATGCTGGGAAAAGCTCCTTGTTTAACCGATTTTGCAAGCAACGCATTGCAATTACTTCAGAAATTGCAGGCACGACGCGTGATGTTAAAAAGGCTAGAATTTTATTGCAAGATTTGCCTTTTTTGCTTTTTGATACAGGCGGTTTAGATGATAAGGACGCATTGTTTCAGAGTGTTTCAAAGCATTCTCAAAGGACAGGGGAGAGTGCGGATTTAATTTTGTATCTTGTAGATGGTAAGACTCCCCCAGAGCAAGCAGATAAAGAGATTTTTTACTCCTTAGAAAAAAAGAATCCAAATATTTTTTTGGTAATTAACAAAATAGATAATGATAAAGAAAAGCAAAATGCGTGGGAATTTATGGAGTTTGGGGCAAAAAATGTGTTTTACATCTCTGTGGCTCACAATCGTGGGATTTTAGAATTAGAAAAAGCCATTGTAAAAGCACTAAAAAATGAGACGATGGAGAGTTTAATAAAAGCAGAATTTAATGATGAATCTTTGGAAGATTTTTTAGAAAATGAAACAGAAAAAACAATAAATGAATTGATAAATATAGGAATCATAGGGCGTGTAAATGTAGGGAAAAGCTCTTTGTTAAATGCACTTTTAAAAGAAGAGCGTTCTGTGGTTTCTAATGTAGCTGGGACCACCATTGATCCTGTTGATGAAATCGGTGAGATTAATGGTAGAAGGGTTAATTTTGTGGATACTGCTGGGATTAGACGGCGTGGGAAAATTGAAGGGTTAGAGAAATTTGCACTCAATCGCACACGCACAATTTTGGAACGCACAGATATTGCGATTTTGGTTCTTGATGCGTCTGTTCCTTTTGTGGAGCTTGATGAAAAGATTGCTGGGTTAATTGATGAGTTTAAGCTTGGTGTGATTGTGGTTTTTAATAAATGGGATATTGCACATAAGGATTTTAAAGGGATTATGGAAGATTTTAAATTGCGCTTTAAGTTTTTAGAATATGCGCCAATTTTGACAATTTCTGCTAAAAATGGACGCCATATCCAAAAGCTTGAAGAAGAAATCTTAAGGGTGTATGCAAACTTTAGCTTTAGGATTCCAACTGCAAAACTTAATGCGACAATTAAAGAAGCTACAATGCGCCATCCTTTACCAAGCGATCATGGAAAGATTGTGAAAATTTATTATGCGACACAATTTGAAAGCAAACCACCACAAATTGCTTTAATTATGAATCGTCCTAATTCTTTGCATTTTAGCTATAAGCGGTATTTGGTAAATTTTTTACGCGAACGCTTTGATTTTAGTGGCACACGCGTGATTTTTATCGCTAGGGGCAAGAATGATTTTGATGAGCAAGAAAGAGAATAGAAGTTAAAGCCCTTGTGTTAAGAGATTCCATAGATTATCTACGCAATTAGAATCTAAAAATTCCCCTTGTAAATTTAGCCACGCTAAAATTTGCCATCTAGGAAATAATGCGCCTTCCATACAGCCCTTATGCCCACACACTAATCCACGCCCTAAAATGATATTATCTCCTAAGGGTTGCTCACAAATTAAGCAAGTTTGGAGTGTGTTTTTGCGCCCTTCAAAGTCTAAAAGTTTAGCATAAAGGTTTAAAATACAGCGTTTTGGATTCTCAATTCTTAAGCGTTTTGCGCCTTCTTCTAAATGGCTAAAATAAAAGCTATCAAGTGTTGTAATATCCCTTAAATGCGCATTTAGCAAGTGTAGATATTGCTGCCAAAAGTAGCGAATTTGCACTTCTTTTTCCCAAGAAAATGCCAAATGTAAAGGTTCTCTTAGTTTTCCAATCTCTCTTAAATCTTTTTCAATGGAAAAATCAATCTTATGCCCTAAATGCACGATACTATGCCTAGCTCCATAGAAGCGATAAAGCGTGTGGATTTGTGTTTGTGTGAGAATCTTAACAAGCAAATCTTCATCACGCACACGCGTTGTGCTTAGAATATAGCCTTGCATTAAGTAGGCTTAAAACTCCACCATTCCAATTGTAGGGGAACTTGCTGTGGCATATGGCTTTTTAGGGATTCTGCCTGCAAGATAACTTGCCCTGCCAGCTTTTACTGCATCACGCATTGCTTGTGCCATTAAAATAGGGTCTTTAGCCTGTGCTATGGCGGTGTTTGTTAGCACTGCATCAGCCCCTAATTCCATTGCAATAGCCGCATCAGAAGCACAACCCACGCCAGCATCTACAATCACAGGCACTTTTATAGCATCTTTAATAAAGGCGATATTGTAGCGGTTTTGGATTCCAAGTCCGCTACCTATGGGAGCTGCAAGAGGCATTACTGCGCTAGCCCCTGCATTTTCAAGTGCTTTTGCAACAATAGGATCATCGCTAGTATATGCAAGCACGCAAAAGCCGTCTTTTGCTAGCACTTCACAAGCTTTTAGTGTTTCAATCACATCAGGATAAAGTGTTTTTTGAGTATCGCCGATGATTTCTAGCTTGATGAAGTTAATCCCGGTAGCTTCTCTAGTTAGGCGAAAAAGTGTGATTGCTTCTTCTGCTTTTGTGCAGCCTGCGGAGTTTGGAAGAAATTGTACCTTGCTATTTTTAAAATAATCTAGCAAATTTTCTTCATTGGGATTTGTGATATTTACACGGCGCACGGCAACGGTTATCATCTCTGCTTCAGAGGCAATTGTAGCATTATAAGTAGTTTGAAAATCTTTGTATTTACCACTTCCGACAATAAGACGACTTTGGAATGTTTTATCACCGATTTTTAGGGGGTTATTTAGAGTTTGCATAAGAATCCTTTTTAAATTTTAAAGCCCTAAATGTAGCGGATTTGTTCAATTAAATCAAGGGGGGTTAGCGAAAAATTATTAGAAGTTTTTAAAAAGGATTCCACACAAAAACTATGCATTAAAACGCCATTAATCGCGGAATCTAGAGTGCTATAGCCCTGTGCTAAAAGTCCGCTAATTATTCCAGAAAGCACATCACCACTTCCGCCTTTGGCTAGGGCATTGTTACCAAAGGGATTAATGTAAATATTATCTTTGTGGGCAATGATTGTGTTTGCTCCTTTTAAGACTAGGATTGCGCTAGGGTAGGCGTGTGAAAACTTTAGGGCAAAATGGATTCTATCTTTTTGTAAATCTTTTGTGGAGATTTTACAGAGATTTAAGGCGTTTAGAATTTGTGTAAATTCCTTTGGATGTGGGGTTAAAATGCAGTTTGAATGCGTTTGTAGCAGGGCTTTAAAAGAAGGGTTATAAAAAATATCTGCATCTAAAATTAAGGGCGTGTTTTGGAGTTGTGTAAAATGATTTTCTAGCTTAAAATCTATTCCTAATCCCATTCCAAGTGCAATAGCTGTGGTATTATGTGGAATCTTTTTTGTGTGCATTAGCTCAAAAGGGAGATTGTCTTGTTCTTTGCATAATACACTTACAAGCCCACAACCGCTTTTAAAAGCACTTAAAGCGCATAAGATTCCAGCTCCGTGCTTTTCCCCTAAAAGCACGCATAAATGTCCAAAATCACCTTTATTGGTGTTTTGCTTATCTCTTAAAGGGGGCGTAAAATCACTTTTTTCTAAGAGTTTTATGGGGGATTCTTCAGTAAAAATGTGTTCTTGGACTCCTAAAGGAAGTAAATGCACCTTTCCTACAAAATCTTTTGTGTTATCAAGATATAAAGCAGACTTTAGCGCACCCATTGTAAGCGTGTAATCTGCCTTGAAAGCTAGATTTGGGATTGCTCCATCATTTTGGATTCCGCTTGGAATATCACAAGCAATTTTTAGGGCGTTTGTTTGATTAAGTTTTTCTAAAAGGGCGCAAAGCTCTAAGTTTAGCGCACCTTTAAATCCTGCGCCAAAGAGTCCATCAAAGATAATGTCAAACTCCCCTTCAAGTTGTTTTAAAAAGTTAAGTTGCAAATTGCTTGTTGCAATGGCTTCTAGGCGTTGTAGTTGAAGCTTACATAAAGGGCTTTTTGCGCCAAGTGGCAAAAGCACGCTTAAATGGCAAGCTCCATAAAGCATTCTAGCAAGTGCTAGGCAATCTGCGCCATTATCGCCATTTCCACAAACGAGTAAGATTCTGCTTTTGGCATTAAGTTTTGGGCGTAAAAACTCTAGCATTCCTCTTGCGGCGTTTTCCATTAAAATTTCACTAGAGAGTTTAAACTCTGTGTTTGCGCGTTTATCAAGTGTGCGTGTGTCTAAAAAGAGATTTTTCATAGCAATCCTTATGAGAGTAAAAATTCATATTCATAGACTTTAGATTCTATTCTTTTGGCTAAGTTTTTTAGGGTGTAGTTGAGCTCTCCTAGCTTTTGCTTGTAGGCTTCATCTTGGGCTTTTTGGGGTGGATTCATTTTGCCTTTATCATTAAAGCCTTGAAAATAGGCTTTGATGTCATAGAGTGCGGCGTTTGCGTTATAGTCTTTAGAATCTTTTGCTTGTGTGTGATAGTGCTTGAAAATCTCTTTTCCTGCTTGTAGCACTTCTTTTGCTTCTTGGCTAAACTCTAGTGGCTTTGTGGGGATAAACGAGGATTCTAACTCATCGTTAAAGAGACTTGTTTGCAGGGGTTTGGATTTTACTTTGTCATTGCGAGCGGCGTGAGCCGCGTGGCAATCTATGCTTTTATGTTTGGATTGCTTCGTTGTGGCGTTGCCACTGCCTCGCAATGACTGCTCTTGCTTGATTTTGCCTTGCAAAAAGTCTTGCATAAAGTGTGAGTCAAAGGCTTCCGCTGCGCCAAGCTCCTTTTCACTAAAAGGGATAAAGTGATTTATGCCAACTTTACTTGTGATTCTATTTTGTCCGTGAAAAAGCATAAAGGCAAGGCAGTCATTTTGAAACTCTGTGTCCTTTTCCCATTTTTTATTTGGGGCTAGAAATTGGTCTCTATCATTTATCCAAGTGGCTTTGATACAATGACGGACGGAGAAATAGACAGAAAATGGGATAAGATTGCTTTGCGTGATATTAAGACAATATCTTGCTAGGGGTTTTGATAGCAAACAAACTTTTTGCTGGTTTTGAAAATCACTTGGATAATTTGAAATTAACCCTAGCATTTCATTTACAGAATCTTTAAAATTAACCCACCATTGATTCAAAGATTTGTGTTTATCTAGCGTTGTATAGAATCGCTTTTTCCCTAAACTCGCCCCGTTTTCATCAAAAATATCTAGGCTTATGCTGCTTTTCATTGAATCCCTTTTAGCATATCGCTTAGAATCTGTGCTAACTCATCTTTGCTTATCTCATCACTTGCTACGCTTACAATTACATCTTCTAGCTTTTGGTAAAAGTCCTTTGGCGTGGCTTTGTGATTTAGCATTATAAACGCATCGCCGATAAGCAGGGTGGTGCGTTTATTACCATCTGCAAAGGGGTGGAACTTCACACAAGCAAACATTATATGCGTAAGCTTGTCTATAAAGCTTGGGTAGTAATCATTATTTTGGATTTGTGTCAGGGCAGAATCTAAAAGGGCGATTTGCTTAGGATTTGCCCCTTTTAGTCCGCCTATTTCATCTAGCATATCATCGTGGATTTTTTGCACTTCTTGTAAGCTTAAATATCTCATTTGTCTTTTAGCCTTTCAAATACAGCACGAATCTCTGGGTCTTGTAACTTGTTTTTTAACTGCTCTCTTACACTTTCAAAATCGCTTTTAGATTCTGGCTTTTTTGTAATCTTTAAATCACTTTTTAAGCCTTTTAGGCTTTCAATCACTTGCAAAAGTTTAGAATCTACATTTTCTAATATCAAAGTCATTTTCTGCTCCTTTTATCAAATTTAAAACACTTCGCTATGGCTACTAATACGCATTGCCACTAGTTCTAAAAAGTCATCATTATAACGATAAATCAGCACTAAATCAGGGCGGATATGGCAGTCCCTACAATTTGCATACTCTCCTTTAAGTGCGTGGTCTTTGTATTTTGGCTCTAGGCTCTCACCATTAGCAAGGCGTGTGAGAATCTCTAGCGTATGCTCTTGGTCTTTTGGGCTTAACTTTTTAAAGTCTTTTTTAAAAGCTTTTGTATAAGTGATTGTGTATTTCACGATAGAAGCTCCGCTTTTAACTCCTCTATGCTGTCAAAAGATTTTAGCGTGCCTTTCTTGCGTTTTTTCTCAATCTCTTTAAGCGATTTTTTTAGCTTTTTTGCTGCTTTTTTGCTTGGCGTGTAGTCGTGGGCTTTACAGATGGGGCATTCATCTTGCACTTCTATTTGCAAGTCTTTATTTAATCCTTGCAAAGATTCTATAACACGCAAGGTGTTTGTATCTACATTTTCTAGTATCAAAGTCATTGTTGCTCCTTAGTCAAAATGAAATGTTGGGATTCTAGCAAAAATATTTGTGCTTTAGCTTATTGCTATTCCCTTTGGCTTAAATCCCATATCAAAAAGCCTATGGGGAAGTTTCCTTTCACATTATCAAAGGTATAGGCTGGAGCGATAAAGCCTTTTAGAAACTTTGCTTGAAAAGTCTCTCTAAACTTTACAAAATTACTAGAGTTAATGTATTTCAATTTTGAAAAGGCAGCTAGGTGGCAGTGTGGAATCTCTTTGTAGATTCTAAAGAAAAATTGTGCGAAAAGCTCATTACTCGCCTTTCCCATAGAATCTTTGTAGCGTTCATAGGTGGCATTACCTAAGGCTACACCATCTTTATTTTTGCCTGTGCCTGCTGGTGTCGTGCCTGAAGTGGCTTCCGCATAGGGTGGATTGATGAATATTATAAGCTTTTTGCGTTTTGCCTCATCTTTTAGAATCTCTTGCAGGGATTTTGGCAGTTTAGATTCTACGCAATCTTTGCATTTAGAATCTAGCCCATTTTTAGTATGTTTATCACAAGGCTTGTCAAAAAACTCATCATTTAAAAAGTCAAACTGAAAAATATGCTTTGGCAGTAGGTGCAGGGCATTTTCACTTGATAATTCTTGCATAATCTCTACATCGGCTTTATCTAAGGTAGAAGCATAGAGCCTGTGAGATTCTGTAAGGTTTGTGAGCAGATTGCCTGTCCCTGCGGCACAATCCCATATATAATACTCGCTTTGATAGTTTTCACCTAAGGCTTTTTCTAGGTAGCTTTGGGCTTTGCTAACCCAAGTTTGCGGGGTGAAAAACGCCCCTTTTCGCTCTCGTATATCGCTAGGGACTAGCAAGTCTCGCCTATCTATAATGTAGCTCCAATACTCTTCTTTAGGCGGTCTCTCATAGAGATTCCAAAAGGCTGTGTGGGCTTTTTGATTATCATTAAAACTTGCGGTATCTTTTTGCTGTGTCCCCATAAATGTGGTGGTTTTATTAAACTCATAATGCGTTTGTTTTAGCACGACAAAGAGTTTATCTAGTAGGCTTTGATTTTCACTGCTTAGTAAATCTGCTAGGTAGAAATCTGCGTCTAAAATCCCTGCATTTTTAGCAAGATTCCAATTAATGCCAATGCTAGGGGCTACGCTTGTAAGCCATTTTTGATAAATGGTAGTGAAGTTGTTTTTGGTAATGGGGATTTTGGCGATGTTTTCATTATTTAGTGTGAAGTTTAGGTGTATGAAATTTTGCAATTCTTTGGTGTCGCTTTTGAAGCTAAATTGCAATTTTTTAGATTCTAAAAGTTCTTTTGTTTTGGTGTGGAGTGTTTTAAACTCTTTTGTGTCGTGGTTACTTGGGGTTACGAGCCAATTAAAGTCATTTTGTGTGAAGATAGAATCTAGCTCGTGGTAGGGGATAAAGGCTATTTTCTCACAATCGAGCGCTCCTAAGAAAATGGGCGGGAGATTGTTTTCATAGGTTTTTTCCTTGCCTATGGTTAGGATTAGCTGGATAAAAGATTCTATAATATCTGCCTTATTGCCCCTTTTGGCTTCTGCCCACAAAAAGTTTATAGGCTGGAAAAGTGTCTTTGCGTTGTAGCTTATACAAAAATCAATCCGCCCTAGAATCTGCGTAGAATCTAGGTTTTTTAATAGGGCTTTTTGCTCTTTGTCTAGCTTTATAAGCTCACTTTGTGGGTTTGGGCTGAAAAAATCCGCCGCGACTTTGCTTTTAAGCTCTTCTTCTGGGAGGTTTATGGGATACATTGGAGTCCTTTTTGTAAATGGATAAATATAACCTAAAAAACTTGAAAGCAACAAGAAGTAACAAAAATAAAGCAGATAATGGATAGAATTTTAATAAAAATTTGTTTTTTAAGGCTTTGTTTTGCGGTTATTAATTGCGTGTTTTGTTGTTTTATTTGGGGCGTGTTCTGCGGAGCTAGATAAGGAATCTAAAGATGAGAAAATGGAATCCAATAAGACCTTAGAGCTTGAAAAAACAAAGAAAACAGAAGATATAGAAGCGTTAGAAACTCCCTTGCAAAAAGAGCTAAAAAAGAATCTAAAAAGCCATTTGGATTCTTTAAGTAAAGAGTTGCATTCTAAGAATTTAGGGGATTTGCGCTTTGAAAACACAGGAGCAAAAGAGCATTTTGAACAATTTGAAAGCTTAAGTAAGGACAATTTAAAAGGAGATTTACAAAAGGATTCCAATAAGGATAGTCCTAGCTTGCATTTACAAAAAGCATATATTCTACAAGAAACACAAATTCAAAAATTGCGCCAAAAAAATGATGAAATTGGCAAGTGATTTTAGAAATTTACACGATTATTAAGTAAGTTTTGATTAAAATTGCGGATTTTAAGTAATTATTAAAGTAAAGGCAAAGCAAATGGCAAAGCGCGTTTTGGTTAAGTATTCAGGAGAGGCGTTGGCTGGTGAGAGTGGCTTTGGGATTGAAAGTAAAATTTTAGATTATCTAGCAAGCGAGATTAAAACGCTTGTGGAAAATAAGATTGAAGTTGGAATCGTAATTGGTGGTGGTAACTTCGTGCGTGGCGTAAGTGCGTCAAAAGGTGGATTGATTCGTCGCACAAGTGGTGATCATATGGGAATGTTAGCAACGGTGATTAATGGTGTAGCAATGCAAGAAGCATTGGAATATTATGGTATTGATGTGCGTGTGCAAAGTGCTTTAGAGATTAAAGAAGTGTGTGAGAGTTATATTAATCGTCGTGCAATTAGACATTTAGAAAAAGGGCGTGTTGTGATTTTTGTAGCAGGAACGGGGAATCCGTTTTTTACAACAGATACAGCAGCGACATTGCGTGCAATTGAAATTGAAGCGGAGATGATTATTAAGGCTACAAAGGTTGATGGCGTGTATGATAAAGATCCTGCGAAATTTAGCGATGCGGTTATGCTAGAGAAAATCAGTTATGAACAGGCATTGCAAGATAATATTAAAGTAATGGATGATACCTCTATTGCTTTAGCAAAGGATAATAGCTTGCCTATTGTAGTGTGTAATATGTTGCGTGAAGGAAATTTATTAAAAGTAATTCAAGGTGATTCTTGCGCAGTATGTTCAAAGGTATTTAATTAATTTATAAAGGAATAGAAAATGAGAATTGAAGAAATTGCTGCAATGGCATTAGAACAAGTAAATGGAGATAGATATTTGCTATCAAATATTTTATTTGCAAGAATTGATGAGTTAAGTCGTGGTGCAAAACCGCTTGTAAGCAAAAGCGTAAAAACTAGCAAGCTTTCTGATATTGCATTGCTTGAAGTTGCTGAAGGTAAGATTGGCTTAGATAAAATTGAAGAGCTACAAGCTAAGGATTTTTAAAAAGAGATCTCAAGGCAGAATTTGAAGTTTTTAGAACAAGTTGCGGAGATTTCTAGCCCAAAGGCGGCATTAGAGCTGTTGTATTCTATGGTGGAGATGACACCAAATATTCAAAATGCCATTGCTTTTGCCACAGAAGCACACAAAACACAAAAACGAAAAAGCGGAGAGCCTTATATTGTGCATCCTTTGCTTGTGGCGTGCATTGTTTCGCATTTTGGTGGCGATGAGGTTATGGTATGTGCCGCGCTTTTACACGATGTGGTGGAAGATACAGATTACACACTTGAAGATGTGAAGCGTGATTATGGCGAAGATGTGGCATCTTTGGTTGATGGGCTAACAAAGATTGTTGCAATCCGCGCTGAAGAGCTCTCTGCTTCACATTCTAATGAAAAATTAGTTGTTGCAGCGCTAAGCTTTAGAAAAATGCTAATCACTTCTGTAAAAGATGTGCGTGTGCTTGTGGTAAAGCTTTGTGATAGACTGCATAATATGCTAACGCTCTCAGCGCTTGCGCCAAACAAACAACGGAGAATTTCAGAAGAAACCCTTGTAGTTTATGCACCTATTGCTCATAGGCTTGGAATTTCATCGCTTAAAAATGAGCTTGAGAATAGAAGTTTTTATTATATTTTTCCAGAAGATTATCGCAAAATTGATAGCTATTTTAAAAGCCATAAACAAACTATTCAATTAAAACTTAATGCTTTTATTCAAAAGGTTAAAAAAAGTTTAATTCAAGGAGGGATTCCAGAGGGGGATTTTACGATTGCAAGTCGTGTGAAGCGGCATTATTCTATTTATCTAAAAATGCAACGCAAGGGGATTTCTATTGATGAGGTGTTAGATTTATTAGCCATTCGTGTGATTGTTAAAACACCTTTAGAGTGTTATCGCGCGCTTGGGATTTTGCATTTGCGTTTCAAGCCTATTATGTCGCGCTTTAAGGATTATATTGCATTGCCAAAAGAGAATGGTTACCAAACAATCCATAGCACGCTTTTTGACGATTCTGCAATTTTTGAAGTGCAAATCCGCACAGAAGATATGCACAAAAGTGCGGAATATGGAATCGCAGCGCATTGGAAGTATAAAACAGGGGGAAATAGCGGTCCTAGTTTAGATTGGCTTAATAAATTGCAATTCCAAAATAACTCTGTTGAAGAATTTTATGAGCTTGTGAAAAATGATTTATACAGAGAGGATATTGTTGTGTTTTCCCCTGATGGGGATAATTATTCCTTGCCCATTGGTGCTGTGGTGCTTGATTTTGCCTATGCGGTGCATACAGAAGTTGGGAATCGCGCAAAAGAAGCCTATGTTAATAATCAAAAAACTTCGCTTCTAACAACGCTTAAGAGTGGTGATATTGTAAAAATCATTACTGCAAAAGATACGATTTTGCGTTGTTCTTGGATGGATGCTGTTAAAACTTCACGCGCAAAGAGTCAATTAAAGATGAATTGTGCGAGCAGAATCAAAGAAATTGAACGCAAAAGTGCTATTAATATCCTTGCGACAATTTTTGGCAAGAGTGCTGAAGAGATTGAAAACTATATTGTGCAAAATAATTTAGAAGATATGGTTTATCGTGCAACAACGGATATTAGCTATCTTAAAGATATTAAAAATCGTATTAAAAACAATTATCGCCAAAATGCTGGGTTTTTAGAGCAGATTAAAATTAGGATTTTAAAGCTTAAAGAATTGCATTTTGATAATCTTGTAATCCAAACAAATCATACAATTAATCAAGCAGTTTTTGATTATTGCTGTCATCCAAAATTTGGTGATTCTATTATTGCTTTTAAAAATGGCTCTAAGGCGTTTGTGCATCACAAGCTTTGCGATAGAGCTTATTTAGAGATTCAAAAGGGCGTGAAAATGCTTTATGTGGATTGGTTAGAAGATAAGCTACAAATTTACAAGCTTATTGTAGCATTGGAAAATCAAAAAGGCGTGCTTGCAAGCTTTTTAACTTTTTTGGCAAAGCACGATATTAATGTATTAGGTGTTGAGTTAGGCTCTCAAAAAAGTACTTATGCAACACATTGTGAAGTGCGTTTTGAAAGTAGCGTTTCGGATTTAAAGGCTATTAGAAGTTTGCTTGGTAGCAATTATAAAATTATTGATGTGTATGCATTAAAAGATGCGTATGCAAACTAAGGGAGAAATAATGAGTGTGGAATCTAAAATCAAAGAAGCATTAGCAGAGATTGAACGCGGAGTGCAAGAGATTATAGGCTTTGATTATATTAAAGAGCTTGTTACAAATTATTTTAAAGAAGGTAAAACTTACACGATAAAAGCAGGATTTGATCCAACGGCTCCGGATTTGCACTTAGGGCATACAGTGCTTTTACAAAAGCTAGCCACTTTTCAAAAATATGGCGCAAAGGTGTTTTTTCTCATTGGAGATTTTACAGGAATGATTGGCGATCCATCAGGTAAAAGTGAAACAAGAAAACCACTAAGTAAAGAGCAAGTTTTACAGAATGCAAAAACTTATGAAGAGCAAGTTTATAAGGTGCTTGATGCTTCTAAAATGGAGATTGTGTTTAATTCTAACTGGTTAGATTCCTTAGGAACGCGTGGAATGATTGAGCTTGCAGCAAAGTTTTCAGTAGCAAGAATGTTAGAGCGTGATGATTTTGAAAAACGCTTTAAGGCTCAAAGCCCTATTAGTATTGTGGAGTTTTTCTATCCGCTTTTACAAGGATATGATTCTGTGGCGTTAAATTGTGATATTGAATTTGGAGGCACAGATCAAAAGTTTAATTTGCTTATGGGGCGACATTTACAGCGTGCTTATGGGTTAGAAAAAGAACAATCTGTGGTGATGGTGCCTTTATTGGAAGGCTTAGATGGTGTGAATAAAATGAGTAAAAGTTTAGGGAACTATGTAGGAATTACGCAAGAACCAAAAGAAATGTTTGGGAGAATTTTAAGTATTTCAGATTCCTTAATGTGGCGGTATTATGAGCTTTTAAGCACAAAGAGCTTGCAAGAAATTGCAGAATTAAAACAAGGTGTTGAAAAAGGGGAGTTGCACCCAAAAGTTGTAAAAGAGAATTTAGCTTTAGAAATTATTGCGCGCTATTATGATATAAATGCTGCAAATGCCGCCAAAGAAGAATTTGCAAGAGTTTTTAGTAAAGATGAATTGCCAAGCGATATTCCAGTTTTTACTAAAGAAAAGGGAATTTGGATAGCACAATTAGCCCAAGAATGTGGGCTTTGTGATTCTAATTCTGAAGCATTGCGTGCAATTAAGCAAGGCGCATTAAAGCTAAATGGCAAGAAGGTAGAAGATTCTAAATTGAATTTGCAAGAAGGTGAGTATATTTTGCAAATTGGAAAGCGCAAGTTTGCAAAAGTAATCATAAAATAAAGGAAATTTATGCTAAATACAACGCTAAAACCACTAAAAATCGGTAAATACACAATTGAGATTCCTATTTTTCAAGGTGGAATGGGAGTTGGGATTAGCTGGGATAAACTTGCCGGAAGTGTTTCAAAAACTGGTGCAATGGGGATTGTTTCTTGTGTGGGGACAGGATATTATCAAAAAAGTGCATTTATCCAAAAGGCAATTAAAAATCGGCCCTTTGATACGCTAAATTTTTATTCTAGAGAATCTTTATTTGAGATTTTTAAAAATGCAAGAAAAATTTGTAGGGAAAAGCCTTTGGGGGCAAATATTTTATATGCGATTAACGAATATGGGCGCGTGGTAAGAGATGCTTGTGAAGCTGGGGCAAATATGATTATTACAGGGGCTGGATTACCTACAAATATGCCAGAATTTACAAGCAATTTTCCAAATGTGGCTTTGATTCCTATTGTATCATCGGCTAAGGCGTTAAAGATTTTGTGTAAGCGATGGGAAGGGAGATATAAAAGAATCCCAGATGCAGTTATTGTGGAAGGTCCTTTAAGCGGGGGGCATCAAGGGGTGAGCTATGAGAATTGTTTTAAGCCTGAACATCAACTTGAAGCCATTGTACCAGAAGTGCTAGAAGAGAGTAAAAAATGGGGAGAGATTCCACTAATTGCCGCGGGTGGAATTTGGGATAGAAAAGATATTGATAATATTATGAATCTTGGAGCAAGTGGCGTGCAAATGGGAACACGATTTTTAGGGGCTAAAGAGTGTGATGCAAGCTATTATAACACGCTAATGCCAAAGGTAAAAAAAGAAGATATTGAGCTAATCAAATCCCCTGTTGGCTATCCTGCGCGCGCAGTGATTACAGGAGTAATTAAGGGCTTAAGAGAGGGAAAAGCACCTAAGGTTGCTTGCATTAGCAATTGTGTCGCACCTTGCCATAGGGGTGAAGAGGCAAAGAAAGTGGGCTATTGTATTGCTGATGGGTTGGGGGATGGATATTTGGGAGATCCAGAAAATGGCTTGTATTTTACTGGGGCAAATGGATATAAAATAGAAAAAATCCAAAGCGTTCAAGAAATTATTAATGAATTAAGTCAATGATACGCCTAATTATTGCGTTTTTTTTGTTTTCAACGCTACTTTTTGCAGACTTAAAAATAACAACTGCTAAACAGCTGCAAAATGGAATTGCGCTAGATTTTAATGAAAATGTTAAAGAAAGTTTTTTTAAGCGTTTTGTGTTGGAGAATAAAGGTATAGTGCGTTATGTGTATGATATTAATGCGCAATTGCTAGGTTCTGCAAAGGTGTTTGATTTTCAAGATGATGCAAGCATTAAGATTGCGCAAAATTCTAAGGATAAAGTTCGTCTTGTAATCTCCCTTCCAAAGAGTGCAAAAATTGATTTAGATATTAATAAAAAGCGTGCGAGTTTTAGGATTCCAAATTTAAAAAAACAATCAGATAATGTTTCTATTGCCTCTCTTTTTGATAGAAGATCTACACAGAATGTGGAATCTAAAATAAATCAATCTCAAAAAAGAGCTACCACAAACAAGAATAAAATTATCGTTGTAGATCCCGGACATGGAGGTAAGGATTGTGGTGCGATAGGTGTTGAAAAAGTGTGTGAAAAAACTATTGTTCTAAAGGTTGCAAAATATTTAAACGATGAGCTAAAAAAGCGTGGTTATAAGGTTTTTATGTCGCGTCAAAAAGATGTGTTTATTGGATTGCGTCAAAGGACAAGTTTTGCCAATAATAAAAATGCGGATTTGTTTATTTCTATCCACGCAAATGCTATTGCTGAAAATAAAGCAAAATTTGAAGGCGTGGAGAGTTATTTTCTTTCAACTGCAAGAAGTGAGCGCGCTAAAAAGGTGGCTGCTTTGGAGAATAAAGACGATACAGAAGGAATGAATTATTTTTCTAAGCAATCTTTTTTAAATACATTAAACACACAACGCATTGTTGCTTCTAATAAACTTGCTATTGATATTCAATATGGAATGCTTCAATCTTTGCGTGGAAAATATCAGCAAGTGATAGATGGTGGGGTTAGGGAAGGTCCATTTTGGGTGCTTGTGGGTGCATTAATGCCATCTGTTTTGTTAGAAGTAGGCTATATCACACATCCAAAAGAAGGTAAGCGTATTAATCAAAGTGCATATCAAAAAGCTCTTGCAATAGGAATTGCTGATGGTGTTGATGGGTATTTTCAAAAAAATCCATAAAGGTTAAAAATGCGTAAAATTACTGTTCCATATCTTGTGTTTGCTTCTTTGTATTTTGTGCTTGGGCTTTTTACAATTTTAATGTTAGTTTTAACAAGCTATTTTAATGAGTTTGGGCAAATGTTTCGTTTAACAACGCAGCCTTTTGGAGTGTATTTTAATATTGGAATTATTCTGCTAACTTGTAGTGTGATTGTGGCGATTTTTAACATTGTGCGCATTTATATTAGCCATTTGCCAAAGGTATATAGTTTGGCTATTGGAATTGTGCTGTGTGTATTTTTGTTTTTGCTTTATAGTGAAATGTTTTTACTAAAGCGCGTATTTTTGGATATTTTTTCACTAAAAGATTCTATTGCTTTAAATAATGAGAATGTTTTTTATAAAAATCTTTATCAGATTGTCACAGATTATACATTTTATTGTTTTTTTATTTTGTTTCCTGCTATTATCTATCTTGCAAATTTGAGTTTTGATAAAAGTGCCATAGGAAAGATTCTACAACTCACACAGCCAAGTTTTAATGTAATTGTTTGTGCACTTTTTGGGTTTGTGATTACTCCTTTTTTTAAAAGTGGAATTTATGGTTACATAGACTTAGGGCTTCTTTGTCTTGGGCTTTGTTTTGTGGGATATTATTGTTTTAAGCGTTATGGAACGATGGATTCTTATGAATATTTTAATGTTTTTTTATTATTTATTGTATGTTTTGTAATGTTTTTTGGGGATTTTAAGTTTGTTAATGGAGAATCGTATTTTGAAGTGCGTAAAGCATTTTATATCTTAGTATTATTTGGTTGGAGTAACAGCTGGATGATGAAATTAACCACCAAGAAAAAAATATGAAGGAGAAAAAATGCAACAAAAGCCGTATTTAAAGGAATATCCAAACGCTGAAGGTTTTTTTGGAAAATTTGGTGGGAGTTTTGTCCCAGATGCAGTGAAAAAGGCAATGGATGAGATTAATGTAGCCTATGATTTGATTGCGCAAAATAGTGATTTTATCACAGAATTGCGTAAGATTAGAAAGCATTTTCAAGGGCGTCCAACACCGATTTATTTTGCACATAATTTAACGAAAAAATATGGAGGAGCAGGGATTTATCTTAAAAGAGAAGATTTAAATCATACCGGCGCACACAAGCTTAATCATTGTATGGGAGAAGCGTTGCTTGCTAAATTTATGGGCAAAAAGAAGCTAATTGCAGAAACTGGGGCAGGGCAGCATGGGGTAGCAATTGCAACAGCAGCGGCGTATTTTGGGCTAGAGTGTGAAATCCATATGGGTGAAGTTGATATTGCAAAAGAGCATCCAAATGTGATTAGAATGAAGATTTTAGGAGCAAAGGTTATTCCTGTAAGTTTTGGAGCAAAAACGCTTAAAGAAGCTGTAGATTCTGCATTTGAAGCATATTTACAAGATTTAGATAATTCTATTTATGCCATTGGTTCTGTAGTGGGACCACACCCTTTTCCTAAAATGGTGCGTGATTTTCAAGCGATTATTGGTGTGGAATCTAGGGAGCAGTTTTTGGAGATGACAGGAGAGTTACCAGATATTGTAACAGCTTGCGTGGGTGGCGGAAGCAATGCTATGGGGATTTTTAGCGGATTTATTGATGATTGTGTGGAGCTTGTTGGAATAGAGCCATTAGGTTTAGGCAGTAAGCTAGGGCAGCACGCAGCAAGCCTTAGTTACGGAAGTGAAGGCGTAATGCACGGATTTAATTCTATAATACTTAAAGATTCTAATGGTGAGCCAGCACCTGTATATAGCGTGGCAAGCGGGCTTGATTATCCAAGTGTGGGACCAGAACATGCTTATTTGAATGCAATTAAAAGAACAAAAGTTGCGACAATTTCAGACAAAGAAGCCATTGATGCATTTTTTGAGTTAAGCAAGAATGAAGGAATTATCCCAGCAATTGAGTCCAGCCACGCTGTTGCTTATGCGCTAAAAATTGCTCCAGAGTTAAAGGGTAAAAAGATTTTAGTAAATCTTAGTGGCAGGGGAGATAAGGATATTGACTTTATTGTAGAAAAATATGGATATGGGGAATAAAATAGATTCCATTATGGAGTCTATTTTAATCTAGCAAGAATAATTCAAGCGGATATTTCTTGCCTAGACTTTTTAAGTCTAAATATGCACGCACTTTTAAGAGTTCATTTTCTGGATGTGCTTTTAAGCGTTCTTTTGCCTCTTCTATCATTTCAAGTTCCAAGAGAACATAGAAATACGCAACCTCAGCATTTTCATTCTTGTTTGCTAGCTCTTCAAATAAACTTACCCAACTTGCAGGTTCGTAACATTCTTTCATTTTTTGGGCAAGCAATAAATAATCTTGTTTGCTATATCCCACTTCATCGCAAAGTTTGGCAACTTCTGTGTTATCAAAATCCATTTTTTTAGCATAGCACATTCCCAACACAACATTCGCTAAGTCTTTATTAAATTTGACTTCACTTACGAAGCGTTTGATGTCTTTTAAATTATCACTTTCAAGCAGTTTTTTAAAAGCTTCACGCTTATAAGTTTCATCAAAATTTGCGCGTTTTAGCACTTCCGTGGCAAATTTTTCATCGTGCTGGATTTGGTTTAGCGTGTTTTGACGCACAAATGGCGATTTATCGCTAGGATTAAACTTTTTTAAATTTACATACTCTCCGCGCTTTAAATTTCCTAAAAGCTCAATGAGCTCATCTATTCTAGCTTCCCCGCTTTTTAGCGCAACACCTTCTTTTACATCAAGAGTTAAGTTGTTTAGCACAATGGAGAGTGATTTATAGCGGTTCATTGTGGGTTGCTTAAGTGTGGAATCCTTGCCTAAAAGTTGGTTTTCTAGTTGTTCAAGCAGAATTTTGTAATCGTTTTTGTATTTTGTGCGTTTGCGCCACATTCTGTATGCTCCACCTATTTCCAAAAAAACAACGATGATAAAAAATGCAATAACTGGCAAGATATACCAAACTGCCACAGGCAGAGTGATGCTTTTTGTGCTAAATGGAATCATAAAGGTATAACTCTCACCACTTAGGCTATACACATAAAGCCCTAAAAGCACAATAAAGACAAAGAGTGCGACAATGTAATATTTAAACTTCATATTAATCCTTTGAGCTTTTTTCTATAATTTCTCGGCATACTATACAATATTTTGCATGTGGTTTTGCTTTTAAGCGTTCTTTTGCGATGGGTTCATCGCACATTTCACAAATTCCATAAGAGCCTTGCTCGATTTTGGTAAGAGCAGAGTCAATATATTCAAGTTCAGTATTATGGCGTGTAAAAATAGAGCTATCTAGCGTGTTTTTCATATGCATTGCAGCTTGATCGGCTTCATCAAAAGACAAATCGCGTATATGTTCCATTGATTGGAGATGTTCTAGGTTATTATCCAAAATTGCTTGGCGTTTTTGTAATAATATTTTTTTAAAATTTCCCAATTCCTCTAGTTTCATAACTTCCCTTTTATTTGTGATATGGATGATTATTAAGCAAGCAAAACGCACGATAAATTTGTTCGCTTAAAACAATTTTGGCAACTTTATGGCTAAAAGTCAGTGGTGAGAGTGAAATTTGTGTGTTGCAACTTTGGATAAAGCAATCTTCAAGCCCATAGGCACCACCGATAAAAAATGCAATTTCCCCTTTGTCTTGCAAAATCTTTGCAAATGCAAAGGAATCTAAAGTCTTAGCATTTGGAGTTAGGGCGATTTTATAGGTATTTGGCTTTATAACCTTTAAGAAAGCTTGCGTGTAAGACTTTTGTGCTTCTAGCACTTCTTGTTTTTGACTTTCTTTTATGTGTTTTGAAAACAGATTGATAAACTCCACCTTTGCGCCAAAACTTAGACAAAGGGTGGCAAACTCACCACAAAGAGTGTCGCTTAAATCTTTGTTATTTTTAGCAATATAATAAATATTAATTTTTATCATAGAATTTTAAGCTTGCGCTGTAAAATACTCCAAAATTTGAGCGATGGTTTTTTTCATATCTTTGCGTTGGACAATCATATCAATTAATCCGTGTTCTAGTAGAAATTCCGCTGTTTGAAAGCCTTGTGGCAAATCTGCCCCAATGGTTTGTTTGATAACCCTAGCTCCAGCAAAGCCTATCATTGCACCCGGTTCTGCCATAATAATATCGCCTAAGAAGGCAAAAGAAGCGCTAACGCCACCCATTGTGGGATCGCTCAATACAGAGATAAAGGGCAATCCTGCTTGATTTAGCGTATTAAGTGCTGCAGAAGTCTTTGCCATTTGCATTAAAGAATAAGTGGATTCTTGCATTCTAGCACCGCCACTAGCGCTTACAATAATAAGCCCTTGTTTTTTTTCAATGGCTCTTGCGATAGCGCGCACAATCTTTTCACCTTCCACAGAAGCAAGCGAGCCACCCATAAAATTAAAATCAAAAAGTGCAATTTGCGCTCCTATGCCATTAATTGTGCATTCTCCGCTTATAATGGAGCTTGGGCGACCGCATTTGTTGGCGTATTCTTCCACGCGTTTTTTATAACTCTTTTTATCCACAAAATCCAGTGGATCATTAGGGCTTAAATCCTTGTCAAACTCTACAAAACTTTCCTCATCACACATTAAAGCAATTCTATCTTGTAAGCCTATGCGCATATGAAAATTGCATTTTGGGCAGGTGTAATGCTGGGCGATAACTTCTTTATAATACATTAGCGCGTTACAACCCGGGCATTTAACCCAGTGGCTCGGAGCTTCCTTTGGTAAGGCTCTTTCCTCTTTAGTGAAGTTTTTAAAAAAATCTGCAAACCCCATTTGTTCCCTCTATTCGTGGCTATTTTGCAACACTTTTTGGATAATAATAGGTGAAATTCTATAAAATTATCCGTTAATTTTCACTAAAGAAGATAAAAAATGCAAATTCTCACAAATGATACAAGTGTAACGCTTTATAACGCGCGTTTTAATGAAGCTTATCATAATGCAAATGATGGTGCGTTGCAAGAGACGCTCCATAAGCATATTTTACCAGCAGTTGCTCTAAAGTTAGATTTTAAAAAGTTAGAATCTAAAACGCTAAATGTGCTTGATATTTGCTTTGGGCTTGGATTTAATACACTAAGTTTGTATTCCGTGCTTAAAGAGTGTGGATTTAGTGGAATGGTGCGTGTTGATTCCCCAGAATTAGAGTTTTTAGAAAACTTAAAAGAACATCCTTATCCCAAAGAATTAATAAGAGCAAAAGAAGTGTTATGTGTTTTAGAAAAGAAGCGTGCATTTAAGGAAGGGAATTTTAATATTAAGTTGCATTTAGGGGACGCAAGGGAGATTTTAAAAGGTTTTTTAAAAGAGATACAACAAGGTAAAAGAGAAAAGTTTAATGTGATTTTTCAAGATCCTTTTAGCCCTTTAAAAAATCATCATTTATGGACTTATGAGTATTTTAAAATGCTTTATGCGCTAAGTAGTCAAAGCGTGGTAATAACAACTTATAGCCACAATTCTTGTATGTTATATTCTGCATTTTTGGCGGGGTTTTATGCTTATAAGGTGGTGCAAAAAAATGTCCGAGATTCCGTGATTTTAACAAAAACACAAGACACACTAAAGCTAAATTTAGAATTTGTAGAAAAAGTTTTTAAGATTGATATAGAGCATAAGATTAGAGTCAATCCTAAGCTAAAGGGCTTATATGATTAAGAGAGTTAAAGCAAGGAATCCCTTGCTTTAAAGGTTTAGATTAATGCACATCTTTCCAGATTTTGCGCTTCCATAGGTATGCGATAATACCCATAAATACCATAAAGATAACAAGCTTATAACCTAGAGATTCTCTCTCTGCCTTTTTGCTATCCCCAACAGATTCCATATAGGCAATCACTTGATTTTCTGCATTTTGTGTTAAACCAACGCGCGGCATTGCAGTGCCGGGTAGAATCTTTTGTGGGTCATTGATGAAATTATGGAGATATTCCATATTTCTACTACGAATCATCATTGATAAATCTGGGACTTTCGCGCCTAAATAAGTTGTAACGCCACCATCTGCTTGCCATTTGTCATAACGCACATTATGGCAACGCCCACAAGCATCGATAAAGACTTCTTTGTTTGTAAGCTCTTTTGGGGCGATACTTTGGAGATATGCAACCATATCGGCAATTTCTTGATCACTCATCCAATTATACGCTGGCATTGGATGTGTGCCATCATATTTATGTGTTTGTTTTGTGGCAACTGCTGCATCTTTAATCACATTTGATAGGAAGTTTTTCTCATAGATTAATCCTGCAGAAGATAAATCTGGTGGTAGCACTCCATAAGCAGCCACTGCATCTTCTGGGCTAAATGGAGATTCTAATCCTTCACTTTTAATAGAGTGGCAAGCGGTGCAGTTTGTGCTTACTAACTCTTTACCATTTGCGATATTGCCTTCGCTTACTTCAAGAGGTTTTAAATCTGAAAAAGTATAGTCTGCTGGGGCAACTTCTGGATACATTTGTCCGTGTGCGAAAGGCTCTACACCCCAATAAATGATTCCTGTAATAACTGCAACAATAATTAATGCTAAGAATTCTTTCATACGCCTACTCCTTATGCTTGCTTCTTATCTTCACTTTTAGTGATGATTGGTAAGAATACAAATAATAATGCTAAAAATACAATTGTTGCTGCAAAGCCAATGTAGGCATTAATACCTGTTGGAGGGAGTTTGCCCCAAATTGTTAGAATAATCATATCTGCAACTAATAGCCAAAAGAAAATCATAAAGCCCGGGCGTTTATGTGCTGGTGCTACGACTTTGCTACGATCTAACCAAGGAAGCAAGATAAAGACAACATTAGCAATTCCAAATGCAATAAGCCCTAAATCCGCGCTAAAGAAAAATCCTCTTAAAATCTCATAACTCCACAAGAAATACCACTCTGGATAAATGTGTGGCGGTGTTTTTAAGTGATCTGCTGGATCAAAGTTGATAGGATCTAGTGCAAAGCTATAATGGTAGCAAGTGAGATAGAATAAAATTGCTAAAAAGAAGCTTGCTACAAAGAAATCTTTAGATAAGAACATAGGCCAAAATGGAATTACTTTAGATTCTTTTTTATTGCCTGCTTTGAACTTTTCTGCTTCTTTTTCAAAATCAATCTCTTCACCATACATATTATTAACATGTGGAATTCTTAAAGAATAAAAATGCACAGCAATCACAAGCATAATCACAACAGGAAGTAAAACGACATGTAGCATAAAGAATCTTGTAAGAGTTGCATCAGCAACGATAAAGTTACCACGAATCCAAACTACTAAATCTGGTCCAATTACAGGGATTCCACCAAATAGGTTTGTAATAACTGCTGCTGCCCAGTAGCTCATCTGTCCCCAAGGTAGCATATAGCCACTAAATGCTTCTGCGGAGAATAATCCAAAAAGAACCATTCCTGTAACCCAAATCATCTCACGCCCATTTTTGTAAGAACCATAATAAATTGCAACAAACATATGGATATAAATGATTAAGAAACACACAGAAGCACTTACAGCGTGTAAATGCCGCCAAAACCAACCATATGCAACTTCTTGCATAATCGTGTAATTTACACTATCAAAGGCAAGTTTGGTATCAGGCTTATAATACATTAATAAAAATAGCCCAGAAACTACTAAAAGTGTAAATAAAACAACCAAAACAACACCCATTGCCCATAAGAAATTGATGTTTTTTGGAATCCAATATTCTGTCATTAAGACTTTCATTAAAGGCTTAACTGCTAGTCTTTGATCTAGCCAATCAATAATGCCATTTGCTTTTTGAATTTGCGCCATACGCTACTCCTTATGCTTTTCCAATGAGTTTTAAATACTCTGGTCCTTCTTCGCCTAACACTAATTTTGTTCCATCAATTTTAAAAGGTGGAATCACCATAGGGCTTGGAGGTGGTCCAAAAACTTGTCTTCCACAGGCGTCAAAGCGTCCTCCGTGGCAAGCGCAGTGAAATTCTGTGGAATTAGAATCATAAGATGGGATACAGCCTAAGTGCGTGCAGATTTGAATCCCTACACTAAAGCTTGATTCCCCAACAATCACATCTCTTTGTTCGCATTTTTGCATTGCTGTGGTTTTTTTAATAACATACACAGGTGTCCCTCTGTATTCTACTTGACGATATTCTCCCTCTTGCATACTGCTTAAATCAACGGTTGTAAATCCAGCTGAAACAACACTTGGCAATGGATCCCAAGAAGACTTCATTGCAACAAGTGATGCGCCAACACCAACAGCTGCAACAGCCCCTAGAGTCATACCAAGGAAGTCTCTACGATTGACATTTTCTGCCATCATTTCCTCCTAAGAAAGTATAAAACTTTAAATAAAGCGTTAAAAAACTTTTAATTTTATCAAAAGGAAACTTTATTTTTAAAAAAGTAAGCAAATTTTTTACAAAAAAGTAAAAAATGTTTCAAAAATGCAAGAGCTTTATACTGTATTTGAGTTTTTATAGTAGCTTTTTGAATTGCTAAGATTAGAAGACTAAAATATGTTGCATATTAATGGCATTTAAATTTATTATCAAAATCTTAGTTATATTTGGTATTTATAGAATCACGCTTTTATTTAGCTCTATGGAACAGAAATAAATACATGAAGAAGTAAAGTAGCTAAATATAATTTTGTCTCTAAGAGAATATAAAATTAAGGTATAAGGATTATTTAGCTTTGCATAAAAACATATATCTCGTAATCAAGAAAATGGAACTATCATTTAACTATACAGAACCTTATTAAATATTTTACATTTCTCTTTTTTGGTCGAGAAAATACTTTTTTACTTATTTTCTTGTTTTTAAGAGTGTGCATTTACTCTTTTGTATATCGCTCTATTTATTTTTTTAAATATTCAGGGAAGTTATATCTCTTTGGATGGTTGGTATTCTATGGTCTTGGAGTCTGCCTACTGCATTGTTTTATAAAAATCCTCTTTTATTTGTGTATTTTCTATACTATTCATCACTCATTCCCTTTATTGCATTTTGCACTTATTCTCTCTTTTTGTCAAGTTTTTTCAATTCTCTTTAATAAAATCTCTATATTCTTTATTTAACACATACAGCCCACCATATTGTTTTAAAACTCTTTTGGACTTAGAGATTTAGAATATTTGTTGTTATTTGTATAACTTTGTAAATCTTCTCTTTGGCTACACCCTGTTATAAATAATGCTAACATTACAACCGAGATCCCGATAAATAAAGTAACATTGTTGCATTAATGATTAATTTAAGAATTTTAATTATGCTACAATTTCGCCTTAAATTTTAGAATCTTAAAGATATTATAGGGGTAGTAATGGCGCAATCTGCGCAAAAATCACAAAAATCTAAAGAAGAGTTAAAAACACTTGGAATCCCAAAATTATTTTTTTCTTATTTTATTCCCGCACTTATTGCTATGCTAGCACTCTCAAGCTATTCTACTATTGATGGCATTTTTGTGGGTAAAAAATTAGGTGAAAACGCGCTTGCGGCAATTGGAATTGCTTGGCCTATTTTTCCAGTTCTTATTGCTTTTGAGTTGCTCTTTAGTGTTGGTGGGGCGACAATGGCTTCGTATTTTTTAGGGCGAAATAAAGCCTTGCACGCAAGAGTTGTGTTTAGCTCTGTGTTTTACTTCGCTCTTGTTACAAGTGTGATAGGTGGAATCGTTTTATATATCTTTAGCGATTCTATTGCTTTAATGTTAGGGAGCAGTGAGCAGCTTTTACCTTTTGTTAGAGAATATACAGAAGTGATTTATTTAGGGGTGTTTATTATTGTATTGCACCCTATGCTTGATATTTTTGCTATTAATGATAAACAGCCTGTTTTAGCAATGGTGGCAATGGTGGTGGGGGCGGTTTCTAATATTGTATTAAATTATATTTTTTTATTTATTTTAGAGCTTGGGATTGCAAGTAGCGCTTTAGCTACGCTTTTAGGACACGGCATTGGAATGTGTATTTTGCTACAACATTTTTTACGCAAAAGGGGTGATTTGTTTTTGGTGCGTTCTTTTAATATATACGCGCTTTTAAACGCGACAAAAAATGGAATCCCACAAAGTAGCTCCGAAGTGAGTGTTAGTGTAATGATGTTGATTTTCAATCATACAATTTCAGATATTGCTGGGGATAGGGGATTGGCAATTTATAGTGTGATTATGTATGTTGGAATCATACCTTTTACGATTCTTTTATCAATGGCACAAGGCGTGCAACCTATTGCTAGCTTTAATTATGGAGCAAAGCTAATGGGACGAGTGATAGGGATTTTTAAATTTGGCTTGCTCTTTAGTTTAGTAGGTGGAATCGTATTGTATGGATTGTTTTATATATGCTCTCCATATTTAGTGAGTTGGTTTTTGCCAGATGATATTGCAATGCGCGATATAAATTTGTTAAAAGACACGCAAGATTCTATGCGGTTATATTTTTTAGGCTATGCACTTTTGGGTGTAAATATTGTAAGTGCGATATTTTTTCAATCTATTCAAAGAACGCTTAGCTCTTTTATGATTACATTTTCTTATACGCTTGTTTTTGCATTGCTCTTTGTGGTGAGTTTGCCAAGTTTTTATGGTTTTATTGGGGTAATGCTTGCGTATCCTTTGGGGATTTTATGCGCGACTTTTGTAACAGGTGGAATTGTGTTTTATGAGCGTAAAAAAGGAATCTTAAATAATATCTAATTTAAAACTGAAAATTAAAAATTAAATATAATAAATCAAAAAGTAATAAGTTTTATAAGAGTAATATCCCTTTCATAAAGATTACATAAGTTAATCTTTAAATTCAGATTCTTTAGGAAGGTCTATCATGGGAACTAGAAAAGAGCACGATTTTATCGGTGAGTTAGAAATCTCTGATGATGTCTATTATGGAGTGCAAACTTTTAGAGCTGTGGAAAATTTCCATATGAGTGGAAGGAAGTTGAAGGATTACCCTTTCTTTATTAAGGCATTTGCGCAAATTAAAAAAGCAGCAGCACTTGCAAATAAGGAAGTAGGTGTTTTAGATGCACAAAAGGCAGACGCAATTATAAAAGCGTGCGATAGGCTAATTGCTGGCGAGTTTATTGATCAATTTGTTGTGGATATGATCCAAGGTGGTGCGGGGACTTCTACAAATATGAATGTTAATGAAGTGCTAACAAATATCGCATTAGAGAGTATGGGACATAAAAAAGGTGAGTATCAATACCTTCACCCAAATGATCATACAAATTTAGGGCAATCTACAAATGATACTTATCCAAGCTCTATTAAAGTAGCGACACACACGAAATTAGGCGATTTGCTAAAAGCTATGGAAGAGTTGAAAAATGAGCTTGAAATCAAAGCAAAAGATTTTAAAGATATGATTAAAATGGGTAGAACAGAGCTTGAAGATGCTGTTCCTACAACTTTAGGAAATACATTTAATGCGTTTGCTACTTACATTAAGACTGATATTGAGAGATTGACTTATGCAAGAAGCGTGATGGAGACTTTAAATATGGGCGCAACAGCAATTGGAACAGGGATTAACTGCCACCCAGATTATAAGAATCTTGTAGAGAAAAAATTAAAAGAAATTACTGGTGTAGAGTATAAACCAGCAGCGGATTTAATCGCAGCAACGCAAGATACAGCGGATTTTGTTTTTGTAAGTGGTGCATTAAAAACAGCAGCAGTGAGATTAAACAAAATTGCAAATGATATGCGTTTAATGAATTCTGGTCCTAGATGTGGTTTGGGCGAAATTAATTTGCCAAAAATGCAACCGGGAAGTTCTATTATGCCCGGAAAGGTAAATCCTGTAATTTGCGAAGTTGTGCAAGAAGCTTGCTATGAAGTGATTGGAAATGATACAACAATAATGCTTTGCAGTGAAAGAGGGGAGTTTGAGCTTAATGCAGTAGAACCCGGAATTGCTTATGCACTCTTTAATTCTTTAGTGATTTTAGAAAATGCAATGAAAACATTGGCACAAAAAGCAGTAAAACACCTAACTGCAAATGCCGAAGCTTGCAAGCAATCTGTGCTAAATTCTATTGGAATTGTAACTGCATTTAACCCAGTGCTTGGCTATGAAAAATCTGCAAGTATTGCAAAAGAAGCATTGCAAACTGGTAAGGCTGTAGGGGATATTTGTTTGGAGAGAGGGTATTTACCAAAAGAAGAGATTGATAAAATCTTGGATCCTAAAAATATGCTAAATCCACAAATGAAAAAGAAAAGAGACGCTTAAGTCTTAAAAAATAAAAAGTAAGGATAATAAATGGATATTCTGTTAATTCTTCAAGTTATCGTTTTACTTGGAGCGATTTTTGTTGGTATTCGCCTAGGTGGAATCGGAATTGGTTATGCTGGGGGAATTGGTGTTGTAATTTTAGGTTTAGCATTAGGAATGAAGCCTGGTAGCATTCCTTGGGATGTTATTTTGATTATTATGTCAGTTATTGCTGCAATTTCGGCAATGCAGCTTGCTGGAGGATTGGATTATTTGGTGCAGATTGCAGAGAGAATTTTACGCTCTAATCCAAAGTATATTAACTATCTTGCTCCAACAGTTACTTATGTTTTAACTCTACTTGCTGGGACAGGGCATACAGCGTTTTCAATGATTCCAGTTATTGTAGAAGTTGCAAAAGAGCAAAATATTAAGCCATCAGCTCCACTTTCTATTGCGGTTGTTTCTAGTCAAATTGCAATTACTGCAAGCCCTGTTAGTGCTGCTGTTGTTTATATGACAGGTGTGTTAGAGCCACTTGGTTGGAGTTACCCGCTATTGCTTGGAATTTGGATTCCAACTACATTTATTGGTTGTATGCTAACAGCGTTTGTGATGACAATGTTCTTAAATCTTGATTTAAGTAAAGATCCAGTGTATCAAGAGAGATTGGCTCAAGGTTTAGTTAAGCCTGCAGTTGGTGCGCAAAATATGGAGCTTAAAGAAGGTGCAAAACTTTCTGTTGGAATCTTCTTGGTTGGTGTTTTATTGGTTGTTCTTTATGCAACAGCTATTTCAAAAATTGGTGGTAAGCCAGTTTTGATTGAAAATGTTATTGTTCCTAGAGATGCGGCGATTATGAGCTTTATGCTTGCAGTTGCAACATTTATTGTAATTTTCTGCAAAGTAGAAACTGGTAAAATCGCTGATACTAGCGTGTTTAAATCAGGCATGGTAGCTTGTGTGTGTGTTCTTGGTGTAGCTTGGCTTGGAAACACATTTGTAGGTGGTTATACAGAAGAAATTAAAACTTTGGCTGGAGATTGGGTAAAAGCTGTTCCTTCATTGTTAGCTGTTATTTTCTTCTTTGCAGCAATGCTACTTTATTCTCAAGCAGCGACTGCAAAAGCTATCACTCCAGTTGTTATTGCGGCACTTGGAATCACAGCGGCAAATCCGGGAGATTCTTATATGCTTGTAGCTTCATTTGCAGCAGTTTCAGCACTTTTTGTGCTTCCAACTTATCCTACACTTTTAGGTGCAGTTCAAATGGACGATACAGGTTCTACAAGACTTGGTAAATATGTGTTTAATCACGCATTCTTATTGCCGGGCGTTTTAGCAATCGTATTTAGCGTTGCTTTAGGATTTGTAGCAACTGCGTTATTCTAAAAGCTTCCCCCCTTTTTTTTGGGGTAGCTTTATAATTATTTCTCTCTTCATTTTTAAATAAGCCTTTTAGAATTTTAAATTTTACAGATAGCAAGGAAGTAAGCTTGCAATTTTAGGTTGTCTTTTCTTATTTGGAAAATTTAAAATTCTAAAAGACTAAGTTATTTTGTAAGAATGTAGAATACTAGAAGTTGGAATCGGATTTGGTATTTTGGATTCCGTATTTAAGGCGCTTTGTTTCTAAGGTATTCTGGATATTTACAAGCTTGACAGAAGCTTTCAATGCGTTTGTTGTTGTTAAAATGATTTACCAAATCTATTCTGCGTTTAGAGTTTAATATATTTATAAAGCTTTGTTTTTGTAGATTTCCTAGCGTGATAGCACCTTGGGTATCAAAACAGCACGGCACAACTCTGCCATCGCAAAGGATTCCAAGTTGTTTGTTAGCTCCATAACAAAATCCTTTTGTTTGTTTTTCTAGATTGTTTGTATCTACCCAGTCAAAAAAAGGTGCGCCAACTAAGTGGATTTTATAAGCAAGGCGTGTTTTAAGTGGAGATATGGAGGATAGATTAAAATGTTTTTGCAAGGCTTCATAAATGCGCGTATTGCGCTGTGGTGCTGTGAGATTTGGTTTTAGATTCCATAATCTTAGATTAATAAACTTTTCACTTTGCATTGCTTGGTGTTTTTGACAGAGTTCTAGGATTTTTTGGAGATAGGATTCTAATGCTACGGGTTGCCTTTGATAAAGTGCGCTTGTTAGAGAGATATTGATTTGGTGGATATTTTTATGTGTTAATAAAAGAGTAATATTGTGTGTATTTAGAAAAAAACCACTTGTGGTAATATCAAGGTTTAAATCTTGCGCGGAATCTAAATAGTCTTTTAAGGGATTGATGTTTAAAGGATCTCCTAAAATGTGTAAGGCACAAAGTTTTGTATAGGGGGAGATTTCTTGTGCAATTTTGCTAAAAAGCTTCAGTGGCATTGTAACTTTTGCTTCCTTTTTTGGTGTGCAAAAACTACAATCTAAACCGCAAAAATTTGTGATTTCTATGAAGATTTTTTCAAATTTTTTGCAAGCCTTACTCATTGCGTAAAACTTGCAAGGGATCAATTTGCGTTGCCTTTTTTGCCGGGTAGTATGAGGATAAAAACACGATAATAAAAGAACCTATAAGAATAGAGGCTAAGTCAATTAAAGACAAATCTAAAGGGAGCTTATCGCTACCATAAACATCAGCAGGCAAAGAGATAATAGGAAAGTTTGCGAGAATAAAAAGAATGATACCTGCCAAGATTCCACCAACTAGGATTCCACTAATTCCAATAAAGTTGCCTAAATAGAGAAAGGTTTTTTTAATTTCTTTTGCGCTTGTCCCCATTGTTAAAAGTAGGGCAATTTCTTTTCTGCGATTCATCACAGTCATCAAAAGTGAGCTAATGATATTAAGAGATGCTACTAGAATAATTAGCATAAGCACGATAAATAATGCGCGCTTTTCTAGTTCTAAAGCTGCAAAGAAATTGCCATTTTGTTCCCACCAGCCGACAAAATGCATATAAGGATATTTTTCTTTTAAAGCGATAATATCTTTTTGGGGATTTTTAGAGTAGATATGGATTCCATCATACACGCCTTGTGGCATTGTTTTGATTGTGCGTAAGGCGTCTAGGGTTGTGTAAATATAGCTTTTATCATAAGCAACGAGCCCAGAATTAAACACTCCCACGACATTAAAGCGTTTCATTGTGGGGGTTAGACTTATTGCTGTTGGGCTAAATTGCGTAAAAATCAAAAGTAAATTAGAGTTAAAATGTAAGTGAAACTGCTCTTGAAGTGTTTTGCCTATGATGATTTGAAAAGTTTTGGGTGCGTAGGTTTCACCAAGCTTTTTTTCAAAATTACGCTCTGTGGCAAGCAAGGCTTCACTAAATACAGGATTAATTGCACTCTCTCGCGCAAAATCCACGCCAAAAACGGCTGCTCCTTCAATGCTATCATTAGATTTTGATAGGGCTTGTGTTTGGATAAAAGGGCTAAATTTTAGATGCTTAAAGTTATTTTCTAAATCTGCTAAAAGCTCTTCATTTGGGCTATCAAAGCCAGCACTTACCATCGTTATGGGGTAATTCATAATAAATAATTTGCGTTCAAATTCTTTATCAAAACCATTCATTAAAGCCATTGCAACAATTAGCACCATAACGCCAATGCTAACGCCTAAAAATGCTAAAATTGCGGTAATTGAAATGAAAGGTTGCGCCTTATTAAAGCGTAAATAGCGGCGCACAAGATAGGCAACTAAACTTTGCTTTAACATTTTAGATTATGCTTTTCTTGCTAGTTCACCACTTTTTGGTCCGCTTTTTCCGCAACAATCTTTGTATTTTTTGCCACTTCCGCAAGGGCAAGGTTCATTTCTGACAGGTCTGCCTTTAAAAACTGGTGCTTTTGGCTGTGTGGCTTGAGTATTTTTTGTAGAATTGGCAAGCTTTTGGCGCGCGGCTTTAGTTTGTTCTGTATTGTCTGTTGCTCTTAATTGCACTTTTTGGAGCATTTTAATTGCTGTGTATTTAATTTGTTCAATAAGTTCAACAAAGAGATTGTAGCTTTCTTTTTTGTATTCCACTAAAGGATCTTTTTGGTTGTATCCGCGCAATCCGATTCCAGTTTTTAGATTGTCCATTACATATAAATGTTCTCGCCATAGGTTATCTAGTGTTTGAAGATAGACTAGTTTTTCAATCTCGCTGCGTGTTTTTGGATCAATGTGCTGCATTTTTGCTTCATAATCACGGATTAAAGCTTCTTCAATATAGGCTTCAAAGTTATTATTGTTTTTAAAGTATTCTTTTAAATTTTCTTGGTTGAGTTGGATATTAAAATCTTCTTGTGCTTGGGCGCAAAGTAGTTCAAGATTATCATCATCGCTAAAAACTTCACATCTTTGCAAAAGTAGTTTAATGGAGTCTTGGCGGTTTTCAATGATTTTGTGGGAGATATTGTATTCTGGATCTAAAAGCTCATTGCGTGCGCGATAAATTGCTTTTCTTTGCTCATTTGCCACATCATCATATTCTAGCAAATGTTTTCTTGCTTCAAAGTGCATAGACTCTACCTTTTTTTGTGCATTTTCCACAGACCGCGTTACAAGTTTGGATTCTATATGCTCTCCTTCATCAAGCCCTAGCTTATCCATAATATTTTTAATTTTATCGCTTCCAAAAATGCGCAACAAGGAATCTTCTAAGCTTAGATAAAATTGACTTGTGCCGGGATCTCCTTGCCTACCGCTTCTTCCCCTTAATTGATTATCAATGCGTCTTGATTCGTGGCGTTCTGTGCCAATGATATAAAGCCCGCCTAATGCGCGCACTTCATCATCAATTTTAATATCCACACCGCGTCCTGCCATATTTGTAGCAATAGTTACTGCCCCTTTTTTGCCTGCATCTTTAATAATTTCTGCTTCTTTTGCGTGTTGTTTTGCGTTAAGAACAGAATGTGGAATCCGCTCTTTTTTAAGCAATTCGTGGAGTTTCTCACTCTTTTCAATAGAAGCTGTTCCAACAAGAATGGGTTGTCCATTTTTATGTAATTCTACTATTTTTTGTGTGAGTGCTTTAAACTTTTCTACTTCTGTTTTATAGATTAAATCATTTAAATCTTTACGCTGAATTGGAATATTTGTAGGGATAGAAATAACATCAAGATTGTAGATTTGTAAAAACTCGCTTGCTTCGGTTTGTGCTGTTCCTGTCATTCCTGCAAGTTTTTCATAGAATCTAAAATAGTTTTGATAGGTAATATCTGCTAGGGTTTGGGATTCTTCTTTGATTTGCACTCCCTCTTTTGCCTCTAAAGCTTGGTGCAAACCTTCGCTAAAGCGTCTGCCTTCACTCAAGCGCCCTGTAAATTCATCTACAATTATAACTTCTCCATCACGCAATACATAGTCTTTGTCAATTTTAAAAAGTTTGTTTGCTTTTAGGGCTTGGTCAAGATGGTGGGCTAAAATTGCATTTTCAACACTATAAAGATTGTCGATTTTAAAGAGCTTTTCAGCCTCGCTAATTCCGACTTCAGTTAGCATTATCGTGCGGTTTTTTTCATCAATTATGTAATGCGTTTCTTCTTTAAGTTTTAAAGCAACTTCATTTGCAAGCTTGTAATTATCTAGTGTGCGATTTGCTGGACCTGAGATAATTAAAGGCGTGCGTGCTTCATCAATTAAAATAGAATCCACTTCATCAACAATTGCAAAGTGATGGTGTTTTTGCACTTTTTGGTTGTAATCGTATTTCATATTATCGCGCAAATAATCAAAGCCAAATTCATTGTTTGTGCCATAAACAATATCGCAAGAATATTGTGCTAGGCGGTTTGTTTCATCGTAATTTCCACTAAGAATGATTCCAACAGAATAGCCTAAAAACTCATAAAGTGGGCGCATAAGCTCCGCATCTCTTTGTGCTAGGTAATCATTAACAGTTACAATATGCACGCTTTTGCCTACCATCGCATTTAGGCACACAGGCAGTGTAGCAACAAGTGTTTTTCCCTCTCCGGTTTTCATCTCGGCAATTTTGCCTTCGTGTAGCACTATACCACCTATTAATTGCACATCAAAATGGCGCATATTTAGCACTCTTTTGCTTGCTTCTCTTGTAATTGCAAAGGAATCATAAAGGGCTTTATTGAGCATAGATTGTGGATTATTAGCAGTTTGAACTTGCTGTTTTAGCGTATTAAAAGCAGTTTTAAGCTCTGTATCGCTTAGGCTTTGATACTTCTCTTCAAGAGCATTAATCTTGCGGATTTCCTTACGATAATGTCCTACTAAGCGATCGTTTTTATTGCTAAAAATCTTTTTTGCAAGCTCTAAAATCATAAATTTAACCTTTAAACAAAAATTTAGAAAAATTTAAAAATGGGTGAATTAAATTGCAGATTTTAGCATAAATGCTATGTTACTTAGATAAAATACAAAAGATTTTTGTAAATAAAGGAAAATGATGGTTTTTATTGATGCTTGCTTTAAAAAACACACACCTTATACGCCTGTTTGGTTTATGCGTCAAGCTGGGAGGTATTTGAGTGAATACAAAGAAGTGCGCAAACAAGCAGGGGATTTTCTCTCCCTTTGTAAGAATCCAAAACTTGCTTCAGAAGTTACTTTACAGCCTGTGGAGATTTTAAATGTTGATGCAGCGATTTTATTTAGTGATATTTTGGTAATTCCTCTTGAAATGGGAATGGATTTAGGATTTTTTGCAGGGGAAGGTCCGAAGTTTGCAAACCCTATTAGTAGCACACAAGACTTAATAAAGCTTAGTGATAATGCTTATGAAAAGCTTAGTTATGTCTATGAAACTATCTCTTTAACGCGTCAAAAATTGGCTAAGGATAAGGCATTAATTGGATTTTGTGGCGCGCCTTGGACACTTGCTACTTATATGATTGAAGGAGAAGGCAGTAAAACTTATGTAAAGTCAAAAAAAATGCTTTATCAAAATCCTAAATTCTTACACGAAATTTTACAGAAAATTACATATAATTTAAAGTATTATTTGGAATATCAAATTAAAGCAGGCGTTAATGCTGTGATGGTTTTTGATTCTTGGGCTAGCGCATTAGAGCAAGATGCTTATTTGGAATTTGGCTGGAAGTATTGCAAAGAAATTGCAGATTTTATTAAGGATAAATATCCACATATTCCCGTGATTTTATTTCCTAAGGGAATCTCTGGATTTTTAGATAGAATTGATGGGAATTTTGATGTTTTTGGTGTAGATTGGAGCACGCCTTTAAGCTTGGCAAAAGAAAAACTAGGTAGCAAGTATGTCTTGCAGGGGAATTTAGAACCTTGTAGAATTTATGCAAAAGATTCTATGTTAAAGGGCGCAAAAGAGATTTTAGATCTTATGCAAGGAAGTGCGCATATTTTTAACTTGGGGCACGGAATGTTACCAGATTTACCGCGTGAGAATGCTATTGCTCTTGTGGAGTTTATCCACAATTACAAGCGTTTCTAAGATTTCTTGGAGTGTTTTAGGGGTTGTATTCTGCAGAAATTTGAGTAAAAAATAAACATTATTTAAATAAAATTTTCAAAAAGAAACACAAAATTGTCTAAATTTTACTTTTTGCCCTGTTATTGCAAAATAAAAATATATAATAGCCACACTTATTTTTTTAAGTTAATTTCAAGGGAGTTTTATGAATAAAATTTTAAGTATGGTGATATGGGCAATTGTTGCCTTTATTGGTGCGTGGGGCTTTGGTGTGCTTGCCCTACATAAAGGGGAGCAAATTTCTGCTGTTTGGATTGTTGTTGCAGCAGTTTGTATTTATGCAATTGGTTATCGTTTCTATTCAAAGTATATAGCACAAAAAGTGCTAGGATTAGATGATAATCGCGCAACTCCTGCTTTAACGCAAAATGATGGGCGTGATTTTGTGCCAACAAATAAAGTTGTGCTATTTGGACATCATTTTGCAGCTATTGCTGGTGCTGGTCCGCTTGTTGGTCCTATTCTTGCAGCGCAAATGGGTTATTTGCCAAGTATGATTTGGATTGTTGTTGGAGTGGTTTTAGCTGGAGCGGTGCATGATTTCACTGTTTTATTTGTATCTATGCGTAGAAATGGAAAATCTTTAGGGGAAATTATTAAGCTAGAGCTTGGCAAAGGCGTAGGAAGCATTGCAATGGTTGGAATCTTAGGCATTATGATGCTTATTATTGCAATTTTGGCTTTGGTTGTTGTTAATGCTTTGGCAGAATCGCCTTGGGGATTATTTACAATTGCTATGACGATTCCTATTGCAATTTATATGGGAATTCATATGCGCTTTTTGCGTCCGGGCAAGATTGGTGAAGCAAGTATCATTGGTTTTGTTTTGTTAATACTTTCTCTTTATTATGGGCAAGTAGTGGCAGAAAATCCAGCACTTGCAGAAATTTTTACTCTAAGCCCTGTAACACTTACTTACATTATGATTGGATATGGCTTTATTGCAGCAATATTGCCGGTTTGGTTCTTGCTTGCGCCTCGTGATTATTTAAGCACATTTTTAAAGATTGGTGTGATTGTATTAATGGCAGCTGGAATCTTATTTGTAGCACCTGATATTCAATTCCCAGCTACAACAAAATTTGTAGATGGAAGCGGTCCTGTATTTAGTGGGCAACTTTTTCCATTTTTATTTATTACCATTGCTTGTGGGGCGATTAGTGGATTTCACGCGTTAATTTCTAGTGGAACTACACCAAAAATGTTAGAAAAAGAATCGCACGCTAGAATGGTAGGATATGGTTCAATGGTGATGGAATCTGCAGTTGCAGTTATGGCATTAATTGCAGCTTGTATTTTAACTCCGGGATTGTATTTTTCTATCAATGTTGCACCTGCTGGGCTTGGCACAGCAGGAATCACTGATGTTACACAAGCAGCAGCGATAGCGGCACAAACGATTAATAATTTTGGCTTTGTAATTACTCCAGAAGAGATTTTAGGAATGGCAAATAATATTGGTGAAAATAGCATTTTAAGCCGAACAGGTGGTGCGCCTACCTTTGCCATTGGTTTAGCAATGATTATTTCTGAGATTCCGCTCTTTAATCAAGGTTCTATGGCGTTTTGGTATCATTTCGCGATTTTGTTTGAAGCATTGTTTATTTTAACTGCAGTTGATGCTGGAACTAGAGCAGGGCGTTTTATGGTGCAAGATGTGCTAGGAAATGTGTATAAACCTATTGGCAATATCCATTCAATGTTTTGGGGAGTGATTGCGACTTTGATTTGTGTTATAGGCTGGGGATACATTCTTTATCAAGGGGTAACAGATCCACAAGGTGGTGTGAAATCACTTTGGACGCTCTTTGGCGTATCCAATCAAATGCTTGCGGGAATGGCATTATTGCTTGTAGTTGCAGTGCTTTTTAAAATGGGCAAAAGCAAGCAAGCGTGGGTTGTGATTTTGCCTGCTGCTTGGGTTTTAATCTCAACGCTTTATGCAGGAATTTTAAAGTTGCTTCCTGCAAATGGCGAGAAAATTCACGATGCGGTAAGCCATATCGCGCTTTGGCAAATTAATAGCGCTAAAGCAGCAGAAGCGGTAGATCCAGTCTTGGCGGAAAAATTTGCAACCATTGCTACAAATAATTTAATTAACGCAAGTTTGTGTGCGTTTTTTATGTTTGTGACTTGCTTGATTTTAATCCAAACCATTAGAATTTGCATTCAATGCACAAAGGGTGAAAATACGATTCCACTTGCAGAATCCCCTTATTTAAAGGCTAGCGATTATGAAGGACAGGTTGCAACACACGGATAAAAAGCATTATAGGCTGAGAGATAAGATTTTCTCTAGTCTATACAAGCTTTATCAGCGTTCCGATCGTTTTTTTCATTTGCTTGTTGGAATGCCAAGTTATGATAAATACTTAGAGCATTTTAAGAAAAATCATCCAGATAAGATTCCAAAATCTCAAAAGGAATTTTTTAAAGAAGCAATGGAAGCTAAATATGGTGCAGGGCGCAATAAATGCTGATAGCAAAAGCCATAAGTTTTATGGATACAAAGCATTTTGCTACAATTCTACATTTAAACTTTCTTAAAAATGGAATCTTATGCCAAAACGCTATGATAAAATCCTTGCAATTCTTAATAAACGCCATTTAAGCAAAAATGAACTTTTAACTTTGCTATCGCCTGTGGCTGGGCTATTTGGTGATGTGGAGAGTGAGCTAGAGATTTTTAAAAATAGCGGAATCCCTATTGAAATTGCGCATAAAAATATCTATTTTCGCCCAAAAATTACTCCCATTGCGCAAGAAACATTTTGTATTGTGGATATCGAAACAAATGGGCATAATCCTTGTGTGCATACACCTATTGAAATTGGCGCATTAAAAGTGCGTAATGGAAAGGTTGTTGATTGCTTTGAATCCTTTGTGTTTAATGCTGAGATTCCAGAATATATCACAAAAATCACAGGAATCAACGCACAAATGCTAGAAAACGCCCCAAAGCTTGCAAGTGTGCTAGAGAAATTTAAACTCTTTTTAGGTGATAGTATTTTTGTGGCGCATAATGTGGATTTTGACTATAACTTTCTTAGCCAATCGCTAGAAAAATGTGGGTTTGGGTATTTGTATAATCCACGCCTTTGCACCATTAAACTTGCACAAAGAGTATTGCAAGCACCGCGTTATTCTTTAGGTTTTTTAAATGAGTTTTTAGGGATTAATCATCAAAATTTACATCGCGCTTTGCAAGATTCCAAAACGGCTTTAGAGATTTTTAAGATTTGTTTAAAAAAGATTCCAAAAAATCTTTACACAAGCAAGGATTTGCTAGAATTTGTCAAAAATACACCAAAGGTCAAGTATGCAACAGCAAATACGGAATCTAAAAAAAACGCCACGCCCTAGCTCTTTAGTGCGAAATTATCCACAATGTTTCAAGGATATTCCAAGCCCTTGCTATGTGCTTGAAGAAGAGAAATTTGAGAAAAACTTACAACTTTTAGATTCCGTGCAAAAGCGTAGCGGAGCTAAGATATTGCTAGCGCTTAAAGGCTATGCGCTGTGGAGAAGCTTTGATTTAGCAAAGCAATATTTAAGTGGGGTAACAGCAAGTGGAATCTATGAAGCAAGGCTTGGTTATGAGGAGTTTGGTAAGGAAGTAACGGCGTTTAGCCCTTCTTATAAGCTTGAAGAGATGCGTGAGCTTGTGCAAATCTCTAACCATATTATTTTTAATTCCTTTATTCAATGGCAAACTTTTAAGGATTTAATTGATACGCAAAATTCTCTAAGAGAGCGCAAAGGGCTTGCCAAGATTGAAGTAGGCTTGCGCGTAAATCCAAAATATAGTGAAGTTACTCCAGCAATTTATAATCCTTGCGTGGAAGGCTCGCGCTTAGGGATTACGCCAAAAGAATTCAAAAAGGGTATCAAAAAATATGGTTTAGATGGGATTAGTGGATTGCATTTTCATACGCATTGTGAGCAAAATAGCGATGCGCTAAAACGCACATTGAAGCATTTTGAAAAGCATTTTGGGGAGATAATTCCACAAATGCGCTGGATAAACTTTGGTGGTGGGCATCATATTACACGCAAAGATTATGATGTGGATTTGCTTGTTAAAATCATCAAAGATTTCAAGAAAAAATATAAAACTGAAGTGTATTTAGAACCGGGTGAAGCAGTGGGTTGGCAGTGTGGCTTTTTGCTTGGAAGTGTGATTGATATTGTAAAAAATGGAATTGATATTGCAATTTTAGATGTGAGTGCAGCAGCGCATATGCCAGATTGTCTTGAAATGCCTTATCGTCCAAATGTTCGCAATAGCTACCTTGCAAAAGCGCATTTTAAAAACGAAAAATTACGCTTAAAAGGGGAGAAGTCTTATAGTTATCGCTTTGGCGGTCCTACTTGTTTGGCTGGTGATGTGATTGGGGATTATAGTTTTAAAGCACCGCTAAAAATTGGGGATAGAATCATTTTTGAAGATATGGTGCATTACACGATTGTAAAAAATAATACTTTTAATGGGATTCCACTTCCTAGCATTGGTGTAATTAGAAAAAATGGGAGTTTTGAGCTTTTTAAAACTTATGGCTATGAAGACTACAAGCACCGCAATAGTTAGCGGTGTCCTAAACCTAGCGTTAGTGCTTGATCAAGCAGTGCTTTACGCGCTGGGTTGATACTTTTAAACTTACGCTCTATCTCTAAAATTAGCTTTGCATTGACGCTTTTATGCGCGGTTAGAATCGCAATAAATTCTAAATCAAAATCGTTATTTTCTTGCATATAGCGTTCATAATATGTATAGGCTGTGTTGCTATATGTTTGAAGATCTTCTAAAGTGTTGTTTTTATCTCGCAAAAGCTCTAAAAGTTCCTTTGCAGTTGGAATCGCTTTTTTATTATTTTTAGATTCCTTTGTTTTTTGCCCACTCCATAAAGCAAATCCAAACACAACTAGCAAAACAATGCACACACAGAGTATTAAAGTAAAAATCCAGCTTTCCATAAATAACCTTTGAAAATGCAAATTATAGCGGATTTTATAGTTTTTTATTGACAATGCGTTATAATCTTAATATTAATTATTAAGGAGATTTTATGAATCAATTTAAAGCAAAAGTTGAAGCAATCCAAAGTAGCCCAAATTATAAGCAGCCTATAGGATTTGGAATCTGTTTTGCCGATGTTGGTGTAGTGAGCAATAAGGTATTGCAGGCGACTTATCCTGTGTTAAATTGGGGTGAGAATTTTGGCAGTTATGCAATTTTTTCAGCATTGCGTGAAGAATGTGAAGTACTAGAAGATAGCGCAAGTGAGCTTGTGCTTGGGATTACAGAAGAGTTTGTGATTAAAGCATTAAAAGATTTCGCGCCTTTTATTGCAGAAACACAAGCCAATCCGAATGCGCATAAAAATGTTGCGATTGTGCTTGAACTTCAACGCGCTTTGCAAGAAGATAGAATTTATACAGAAAATGGGGATTTTCGTTACAGATTTTGCGCGATTTATGAAGATGTGCAATGCAAAAGCGTGGAATCAGCCTATATGAAGCTTCTTGCGCTTTCACTTGGAAAAGCACCGCTTAGAAGTTTGTATTTAGACGGAATCTTTGGGCTTCTTAGCAATGTTGCTTGGAGTGGCAATGTGCCTTATGAGCTTGATTGGTTAAGAGATAATGAGATTGCTCTAAAGATGCGCGGGGAGTTTCCAGCGATTGATTTTGTGGATAAGTTTCCGCGCTATTTAATGCAAGTGATTCCGCAATTTGATAATATCCGCTTGCTTGATACGGCAAAAACGCGCTTTGGAGCGTATCTTGGGACAGGTGGTTATACGCAAATGCCCGGGGCTAGCTATGTGAATTTTAATGCAGGTGCAATGGGCGCGTGTATGAATGAGGGGCGTATTAGCTCAAGTGTTATTGTAGGTGAAGGTAGTGATGTTGGTGGTGGTGCTAGTATCTTAGGAGTGCTAAGTGGGGGGAATAGTGATCCTATTAGCATTGGTAAGAATTGCCTTTTGGGCGTGAATAGCTCAACAGGGATTTCACTAGGTGATGGTTGTATTGTAGATGGTGGAATTGCTGTTCTTGCTGGGACCGTGTTTAAAATCACAGAAGAAGAAGCAAAGAAGCTTGCCGAGATTAATCCGGGCTTTGTAGTGAATGCAACAGGGCTTTATAAAGGGAGAGATTTATCAGGCAAAAACGGCGTACATTTTAGACAAAATGCTAAAACAGGGGAGATGATTGCATTCCGTTCTAATCGCAAGATTGAATTAAACGCAGCATTGCATTAAAAGTTAGAATCCTTTTTTTGGATTCTAACTAAACATTAAACCTAAAGTGCATTATATCGCCATCTTGCACGATATAATCCTTGCCTTCTACGCGCATTGCGCCAGCTTCTTTGGATTTTGCTTCGCCGCCATATTTAATAAAATCATTATATGCAATAACTTCTGCGCGGATAAATCCTTTTTCAAAGTCTTTGTGAATTACCCCAGCAGCAACTGGTGCTTTATCGCCTTTATGAATCGTCCAAGCACGCACTTCCTTAACCCCTGCTGTAAAATAGCTAATAAGCCCAAGTTTTTGGAATCCTAAGCGAATAATAGCATCTAAGCCACTCTCTTGCACGCCTAATTCCTTTAAAAACTCCGCTGCTTCTTCATCGCTTAAGCCTACAAGCTCTTCTTCAATTTTAGAGCAGAGCTTGATAACTTCCGCACCTTGTTTTGTAGCGTATTCTTTCAGTGTTGTAACAAGGGAATTGTCCGTGTTTAAGCTATCTTCATCAACATTTGCACCATAAATAATATCTTTATTGGTCAAAAAGCGTAATTCCTTATCCAAAAGCAAAAAATAATCGTTGTCTTTGTTGCTAAATGTGCGCACAGCATTACCCTCTTCAATGTGCTTTAAAAGGGCTTGCGCGACTTCAAGTTGTGCTTTTGCTTCCTTATCTGTTCCACTTTTTGCATTTTTAATTAGTCTTTCTACGCGTTTTTGCAAAGTTTGCATATCGGCAATTAAAAGCTCTGTTTCAATAATCTCAACATCGCGCAAAGGATTAATATCGCCTTCTATATGCGTAATATTGGAATCTTCAAAGCAACGCACAATGTGTAAAATTACTTCTGTTTCTTTAATGTTTGCTAGAAATTGATTTCCAAGACCCTCACCCTTGCTAGCCCCTTTTACAAGCCCTGCAATATCTACAAACTCTACCACTGAATGTTGGATTTTTTGCGGATTGACAATTTTAGCTAGCGCATCAAGGCGTGTATCTGGCACTGGGACAATAGCCTTATTTGGTTCAATAGTGCAGAAAGGATAGTTTGCAGATTGTGCATTTTGCGTTTTGGTTAATGCGTTAAAAGTTGTGGATTTTCCGACATTTGGAAGCCCTACAATACCGATGGATAAGCCCATATTATTCCTTTGTGTTTTGTTTGATAAATTCTACAACAGCGCGCACTCCAGCTCCCGTTGCGCCAAAGGGATTAACTCCCCAAGCCTTTTCTACATAGGCAGGTCCTGCAATATCTAAATGCAACCACTTTTGATGTAAAGATTCTTCCACAAACTCGCCTAAAAACATTCCTGCGCTAATTGCGCTTCCATAGCGACTTGAGGGAATATTGCATAAATCTGCTACATCAGAGTTGAAAAGTTTGCGTAAATAGGGATTAAAAGGAAGTGTCGCACTAAGCTCACCTGCGCTAAATGCAGCCTTATTAAAAGATTCTGCAAGCTTTGGATTATATCCCATAACACCTGTGCTATAATCCCCAAGCGCTACCACGCAAGCTCCTGTTAGCGTAGCAAGATCTAACAAAAAGTCGGGCTTTAAATCGCTTGCATAGCTTAGACAATCTGCAAGCACCAAACGCCCTTCAGCATCTGTATTGCGCACTTCTATGCTTTTTTTATTGCGCGCAATTAAAATATCATCTGGTTTATAGGCATTGCCACCTATCATATTTTCTGCTAATCCTAAGATTCCGTGAATTTCAGCATTTAATTCTAGCTTTGCCACAGCTTCTAAGATTCCAAGCACAGCGCAAGCTCCGCTTTTATCAGCTTTCATTGTAGTCATATAATCGCCCGGCTTTAAACTAAGTCCGCCAGAATCATAGGTTAAACCTTTGCCAACAAGCACGATTTTTGGAAGTTTTTTATTTTTAGAGCCTTTAGGTTTATAGGTTAAATGCACCAAAAAAGGTGGATTTGCACTTGCCTTTGCCACAGCTAGAAACGCTCCCATTTTTTCTTTTTCTAAAAACTTTTGATCATAGATTTCGCAGTTGATTTTTAAATCTTTTGCTCTTTTTTGTGCAAGATTGGCGATATACTTTGGCGTAGCAATTGCTGGAGGAGTATTGATAAGCTCGCGCACAAAATTAATGCTAGAGCAAATATGTTCGGCTTCTGTGATGATAGTTTGCAAAGCTTTGGAATCTATTTTTTTAGATTGCAAATAAATAGTTTTTAGCTTACTTTGAGACTTTTTGCTTTTAAATGTTTCAAAGTTGTAATCCCCTAAAAGCAAGCCTTCACACACTTCTTTTGCGCTTTGTAGATTTTCTATATTAATGCTAGCTGTGGCGATATTTAGCTTTTTTATGGTTGGAATCGCATTTGCTACTGCATCACGCAAGGCGTTTGGAAAAGGGTAATTATGGCTATCTACTCCGATAAAAAACTGCTCCCCGATAAAGCAACTTCCTTCGCCTTTGTAATCCCTAAGCGCTAGCGCGTCTTTTTGCGTCTTTGTTAGAGTTTTTGGAAGTTTTTTATCAAAAACTAATATGATTTCTAAATCACTTTTTTTGCTATTTGCTAGAATTTGCATTTGATTCTCCTATAATCTTTTTTTCAACTTTCTGTGTTACTTTATGTAAATAATAGTAGATTCCACCGCCTAGAATGATTGCAAAAGGAATGGCAATGTAATAGTGTTCTTTAGCATAATGCACAATCGCTAAAAGCTCTTCGCCAAAATAATACGCTAAAATAATTGTAATCCCTGCCCAAATTAACGCGCTAATGAGATTGATAAAAGCAAAAGTTTTAGCACTATAACGCGTTACACCTATGCTCATAGGAATCACGGTGCGCATTCCATAAAGGTAGCGTTGCACGAAAATAATGGGCCAGCCATAGCGTTGTAAAAGCAGATGAGCAAGAGCAAATTTTCTGCGCTGTGTTTGGAGCTTTTTGTAAATAAATTGTTTGTTATAACGCCCAATATAAAAATAAATTTGATCGCCTACAAACCCTCCAAGTCCAGCAACAAGGATTGCAATAGGGATTGTCATATGCCCTGTGTGGCACATAATTCCAGCCATTATAAGCCCAAGCTCACCCTCTAGTGTGCTCCAAATAAATAAAATAATATAACCATAATCTTGTAGCCACTGCGTAAATAACTCTTCCATAACTCTATCTGCCTAACTGAAGTTAAATGCGGAATTCTAGCAAAAATTTGCTTAATTACTCTAGCCCTTTACCCTCTAAAGCAATATTATGTTTTTTAATGGCAAAATAGTTTTCATCAATGTAGTAAATATTTTTAAATCCTTTTTCTACAAGCTGTGTTCCAAAATCTGCTGCTGTTGCTCCACTATGGCAATAAAGTAGAATCTTTTTTTGTGGATTTTCTTGCGCAATATAAATAATGCGTTGTAAGGATTCAATATTTAGCGCGCTTTTAATGTGGCTAATTAGAAAATAACCACGCGAGCGTAAATCAATTACAATAAAATCATTAATATTAAGAGAGTTTAAAGGGGCAGGTTTGGCTAGACTTTTGTTTTTAATATACATTTTATGCCTTTATTTGCCAAAATTAGCTAGAATAAAAAATGGTCTATTATATCACAAAAACAAATCCAAATTTAGCACATTTGCCGCTAGATAAGCGTGTTTTGATTTTACCTTTAATCACTTTGCAAACGCAGTTTATAGAGAATTTACAGGAAAAATTACAAGCTTGTGATTCCTTAATTTTTACTTCCAAAAACGCAATTATTGCGCTTAATGAAAATTTGCAATCCAAAGGCTTAAAAAATCTTTGGGAGAGTTTACCAAACTTTGTGATAGGGCAAGGAAGTGCAAATGCCTTGATAGCATTAGGTTTAAAGGCGGATTTTATTGCTTCAAGTGCGTATGGAGATGTGTTTGCGCAAGAGTTGATTCCCTTATTAAAAGGCAAAAAACCCTTGTTTGTGCGTGCAGAAAAAATTGCTTCAAAGATTCCAGAAATTTTAAGAGAAAATGGAATCGCATTGCAAGAAATAATTGTTTATAAAAATATTTTAAAGATTTTAGAAAATCCACCAGAGTTACAAAAAGATTCCATAATTGTTTTTAGCGCACCTTCACATATACGCGCATTTTTGTTAAATTTCACTTGGAGAGATAGTTTTTGCGCGCTTTGTCTTGGAGCAAGCACGAAAAAAGTAGCAGAACAACTTTTAAAAAATGCAAAAATCTTGCAATCCCCAAAACTAGATATAAAGCTAACGCTAGAATTTGCTTTGAAATTGGAATCTAAAATTAAAAATTAGATTCTATCTTTTAAAGCCTTTGCATAGCAAAGAATCTCTGGGCGGTATTCAAAATGCATTGTATCATAATGCCACCAGCGTCCTCCCCAAATAAAACCCTCTTGTTCAAAAGCCAAGATAATTTCTAATGGAATCTTTGGAGTAAAATCTTTAAATGTTTTTTGCTTTAAATCCCAAAGCCAATAGCGCGATTTAGCAACATTAATATCAATGGCAATGCCAAAGCTATGTGCGCTTAGGCGATCTGTATTGGCGATTTTGCGCCACTTATAAGTGCCACCGATATTTTGTAGATATATTAAAAGGCTTGGATTTTTTTTGATTGCTTGCTCTAAGTGAGTTTTCACACGCTCAAGTGCCTTGTATGCGTCATTTTTGCTATTAAATAGAATTTGACTTCCGTCAATCCAAGTCATAGATTTTAAATGTGATTCCACTGCGTTTTGATTTTCTCCATAAATACTAGCTAAAAATCTATAATCTCTAATGCGCGAACTATCCTTAAAAGGTTCTAAAGTATGGAATCCTAAGGGATACACATAGGCAAAGCTTTCTATTAGGCTTCCTTTTATTAACGCGTTTTCATATTCTTGTAAAGTGTTGTGTTTTGGGATTTTACTAAAAGTTATTGAGATAGTATGATTAGGATAGCTTTCTTTTAAGCATTGCAAAGCTAGGCTAGGATTTGCAACTGCGTAAGGAATTGCAAAGAAAAAGCAAATCAAAAATCTATAAAACAAATTTTACCCTAGGATCTTTTTGTAAGGCTTGAAAGATTAAATCCCTTTCTTCTTGATTTTCTACTTGTATTTCAATATTTATACTATGGTATTTTCCACCACTGCTTTCTTTTCCGGGAGTATGGATAAACTCTTTGTTGATTGTTTCTAAGGCTGCTAAATGTAAGGTTTTCTTATCAAAGCCAATGATTCTATAATGCCAAGTGCAAGGATATTGTATTTTATGATTTTCTTTATTTTCTTTCATAGAAATCCTTTAAAATGATGTGAAAATACTTTTTGCCCAAAGTGGAATTTTGGTAATTTTCTGTGTTTTAGAATCCAAGCAAACAAGTGTTAATTGTGCTTTAAAGATTTCTTTATTATTTAGCAAAATGCTTTGACTTAATCTTAAAGAAGCGCTTTTTTGCTCTAAAAGTGTTGTTTTTACTTCTAGTAAATCACCAAGCTTTGCAGGAGATAAAAATTCTATTTGCATATCTTTAACTACAAATCCGATTCCATCTTTTAATGGTGGAATCCCAGCTTTGAAAAAAGCTTCAGAACGCGCTCTTTCACAATATTTTAAATAATTGGTGTGATAGACGATTCCGCCACAATCTGTATCTTCATAATAAATGCGTATTTGCAAGATAAACTCCATATTATTTTGATAATTTTAAATTATATCAGTATCTTAGTTTCTTTTTCAAGCCTAAATAAAGGCTTGGATATAAAAAGTGGCATAAAAAGCAA
>Oklahoma_p1__coassemble_98_pt1 | contig 71438 bp, 66 predicted proteins | sample Oklahoma_p1__metabat2_high_PE_001 | metagenome-assembled genome bin Oklahoma_p1
TGTGAATAAGAAGAGGTTTTAGGGGAGTAAGGGAGTTTTATAACTCCCATTTTTTGAAATTGATTGCATTAGAACCATAAATTATCTAGCAATCGCACGCCTTCGATGCGTGCTACAATTAGCACTAGTGTGGAATCTTTTTTAATCTTTGGTAATTCTTTTAATTCCCTATCTACAATCACTAAGTATTCTACTTCCACATTTTGTAAGACTTCTAGGGCGGCATTTTTTAGTATTTTAGAATCTGTAATTCCTTGCATTATTGCCCTTGTGATTGTATTTAAAGCACTAGAAATTTTTAGAGCTTCTTTTTTGCCGTTTGCGCTTAAATATGCATTGCGTGAGCTTAATGCTAGCCCATCTTGTGTCCTAATAATAGGGCAAGGTACGATAGCAATAGGTAAAAATAAATCCTCCACCATTTTTTGAATAATTAAGAGTTGCTGTGCATCTTTTTGCCCAAAAAACGCCTTTGTAGGTTGTGTAAGATTAAAAAGTTTTGACACCACTTGTAACACACCATCAAAATGCCCCGGACGCGTCGCTCCTTCTAACACGCTTGCCATATTTTTGGGTGCGTTAAATGTAGTTTGCAATGTGGAATCTAGCGGATACATTTGCGCAATTTCAGGCATAAAAACTAGCTCAACACCTGCTTTTTGGCAAACGCTTAAATCCGCCTCTTTTTTTCTAGGGTATTGCTCGAAGTCTTCGTTAGGGGCAAATTGTGTAGGGTTAATAAAGATTGAGACAATAGTGCAATCACATTGTTCTTTGCTTTTTGTAATGAGTGATAAATGTCCATTGTGTAATGCCCCCATTGTAGGGACTAAACCTATGGTTTTGTTTTTTGCTTTAATTTCTGTGATATATTGACGCAATTCTATTGTATTTGTGATGACTTGCATTTGCATTCCTTGATTTGGTGTTTGCAATAAAGGCGCAAATTATGCAAGTATAAAGTTAAAAAATAAATAAAACTTCGTGTAAATATGCTAGAATGTATTAAAATCAACAAGAGTGAATCAGTAGGGATAAAAATTAAGGAATGCTATGCAGGGATTGAAAGATTTAATAAAAGTTTCAGAAGCGGATTATTTAAGTATTTATGAAAAGGTAATTTTATCACAAACAAATGAGAGAGAAGAGATATTAGTGCCTTATATGTCAATGGGCAATTTTGCCTTTGAGGCGGCGATTAATGAGCGTAAATGTCTAGTTTATGATGATAATCCACTTATTAAAATTAACTTTGAATCGGAATTTTTTTATCCGAGTTTTGCAGGCATTAGGAATCGCTTAGGTGAAATTAAAATCAAGAGAAATTTTGCAGATTGTGGAGTGAGACGGTTTTTGGATCCCAAAACTTATGATGAGGTGATGAGCATTAGAGAGTTTTTAGATTCCTCTCCTAGAGATGCTGTGAATTTGTGGATTAAGCGTTTAGTTTCTGAAGTTTTAAAAATGCCACAAATTATAAACAATACCATTTCAACGCCAGAATATTTTGATGTTAAAGAGCGTGTTCTGCGCACATATAAGGCGGTTTTGTCTAATATTGATCCTATGAAAATTTTAATTTTGCATTATTGCATTCCGAGTTTTTTTGATAACGAAAGTGCAATAGAAGCAATGTTAGATGGTAAAAAAGTAAAAATGGCATATTATGCGCCTTATGTGTTTAATGCAGAAATTTACTTTGAGCAACATTTGCTAAAAATGTGGTTTTCAAATATTAGCAAAGAGCGTTTAAAGGCAGCGCAAGTGAGCAACGCTGAATATGAAAATAGAGAGAAAAAAGATTTTTTGTTTTTGCACAAAAAGTTAGAGAGTGGGGGAGTGATTTTTGTAGAAAAAGCAAAAGAGTATAACTTAGATGGATTTTTTAAGCTTGCATTATTCTATGGGTATGAGAATCTTAAAGCTTTTTGTGATACAAAAGGCAATGCAATTTACTTATTGCGCAAACTAGGTGCTTAAGCTTTGATTAAATGTTAAATGCTATAATTCTGATTCCTTTTTTTAAGGCTCGATAGCTCAGTCGGTAGAGCAGGAGACTGAAAATCTCCGTGTCGGTGGTTCGATTCCGCCTCGAGCCACCACTTTTGAACTCTCCCCTTTGAATATTATATCAGCAATTCTCAATAATAGTGTGTTAAATTTAAAGCTATTTTAGAATCTATTGAATATTATTTTGATAGCCACGATTACAAACAAGTCGCTAAAGGCTCCACAATAGGGCGTGAAAACTTTTATAAAAAGGTGAAAATATAAGTCATTTAAGAAAACACAGCTAGTTTTTATGTGTTAGAATTTATCGTAGATTTTTAAATGTGGCTTCTCGCTATAAATTTTGTTCTAATGTAAATTATAAATAATAAACAATGCTTTAAAAAACAGAAATTACAGAAATTTATGAGAAAAAACAATCTGCGCCACCGCCAAGAGATGAAGAGTTTTGGAATCTTTTAAAGTCTTGCAGGTTAAGTAACTAGAATTTATTGCGTTACTAAAAAATTTATGGGAAGATTAAGCAAGTAAAATTAAAAGAGAGTCTCCGCAGGGGAGACTGAAGCCTAGAAGCTTGGTAAAATCGCACCTTTATAAGTATCCATAATAAACTTTCTTACTTCTTCGCTTTGAAGCGCACTAATAAGCTTTTGGATATTTGGATTGTTTTCATTTCCAGCTTTTACTACAAGAATGTTTGCATAAGGAGAATCTTTGTCTTCAATAGCAATTGCGTCATTTAGAGGATTAAGTCCAGCAAGTAATGCAAAGTTTGTATTAATCACAGACGCACTAACATCCCCCAGTGCTCTTGCTAGCTGCGGAGCGTCCATTTCTTTAAACTTTAGTCCTTTTGAATTTTCTACAATATCCTGCACGCTCGCAAGTTCTACACCATCTTTAAGCTTGATTAATCCATTTTTTTCTAAGATTCTAAGTGCGCGCGCACCATTGCTAGGATCGTTTGGCAGTGAGATTAAATCCCCTTCTTTGAGTTCATCTAAATTTTTAATGTTTTTAGAGTATATACCCATAGGCTCAATGTGTATTCCAGCAACACTAACTAAATTTGTCTTATGCTCTTTATTAAAGGAATCTAAATAAGGCTTGTGTTGAAAGAAGTTTGCATCAAGTGAGCCATCATCTAGGGATTTGTTTGGCGTAACATAATCTGTAAATTCCTTAATTTCAATTTCGATTCCATCTTTTGCCAAAAGTGGTTTGATTTGTTCTAAAATCATTGCGTGTGGCTCTGGAGTTGCGCCTACGATGATTTTTTCTGTTCCTTGAGAGTTAGCACTAGTTTTAGATTCCATATTAGATTCTGTTTTAGAATCACAACCGCTAAAAATCGCTGCTACAAGCAACGCACCAAATGTCAATTTGCTAAATAATGCGAATTTAAACATATCTGCCCTTTTTTTGAAAAAATTAATGTTTTAACTTTCTGTATAAAAAATCTCCAAGACTTTGGATAATTTGCACTAAGAAAATTAAAACCAAAACAGTGTATAACATAATATCGCTTTGAAAGCGATAATAGCCGTATTTAATTGCAATATCTCCAAGCCCTCCACCACCAACTGCTCCTGCCATCGCACTAAAACCTACAACTAAAATTAAAGCAAGCGTGATACCGCTAATTATGCTAGGCAAGGCTTCAATAAGCATAATGCGAAAAATAATTTGTAAGTTTGTTGCCCCAAAACTAAGGGCTGCTTCAATTACTCCTTTATCTACTTCCTTAAGTGCGTTTTCAATAATCCGCACAATAAAGGGAGCTGCTCCTATGCTTAAAGGTACAATCGCCGCTGTTGCACCTATGCTTTTGCCCACAAGAATTTGCGTCAAAGGAAACAAAACCACCATTAAAATCAAAAAAGGAAAAGAGCGCAAAGTGTTTGTAATGCTATCTAGCACCCTAAATACAAGCGCATTAGGTGATAATCCATTAGGCGCACATAGCACAAGCAAAATGCTAGGAAGTATCGCTAAAGCCGTTGCAATCAGTGTTGCAACCACACTCATATACAAAGTATCAAAAGTCGCTTCTAAAAGTAAATAAAACATTTTGCTATCCATTTATAATCTCCCATTTTGCGCCTTGTGTGTCTAAATAGTTACAAACTCTCTCTTTTGCGCTTTGTCGAATATTAATCACAAGCACACCAAGCGCTACGCCATTAAAAGATTCTAAATTCCCCCACACAATGCTAAAGTCCATCTCTAACGCTCTTGCCATTTGCGTGATTATAGGGTTTTGCGCAATATTTTTAGGGAAGTAAATGCGGATATTTAGCCCACTTTGTGGCAAAATTTCATTTTCTCCTAAAAACTCTCGCATTTTAGGATCTGGCGATAAAAATAAATCTTCTATCGCTCCACTTTTTAAGACTTCTCCATTCTCCATAAATGCAGCTTCTTCACAGAGAGTTTTCACCACTTCCATTTCGTGTGTTACAAGCACGATGGTAACGCCTAATTCTTTATTAATGTTTTTAATCAATTCTAAAATAGCCCCTGTAATGTTAGGATCTAGCGCACTTGTTGCTTCATCACTTAGCAAAAGCATAGGGTTTAAAACTAAGGCTCTTGCGATTGCCACGCGTTGTTTTTGACCACCACTTAGTGCGTTTGGATAGGCATTTGCCTTATCTTTTAAGCCCACAAGCTCTAAAAGATTCTTAATTTTTTGGTTGTCAATTTTAAGATTTGCACATTGCAAGGGTAAAATAACATTTTCCCATACACTTTTGCGCTGCAACAAAGAAAAATGTTGAAAAATCATTCCAATTTTTTGACGCAAGGCACGCAAATCTTTTACATTAAGTTTTGAAACCTCTAAACCATCAACCTCAATAGAGCCACTATTTATAGACTCTAGTCCATTAAAAGTCCTTAATAATGTGCTTTTTCCCGCCCCACTATGCCCCATAAGACCGAAGATTGAGCCTTTTTTAATGTTAAGATTAATATTTTTTAAAACTTCTAAATCCCCAAAGCGTTTATGGAGATTTTTCACCTTGATTAAATCCATTTTTTTCCTAAGTTTGATAAAATTTTGCAATTCTAGCAAAAAATAAGGATTTTTTGCTCTAAGTTCCCAAATGCTCAATGAGTTGATATAAATCTAATTGCTTATATGCCTTAGCAAAATTTTTGTGATACTCACTAGGCTTAAAACTTTCCTCTGTGTTTTTTAAGCTATCTTGATGTTTAAAATAATACGCCCTATCACCGCTATATACGCCATTTTCATCAATCCAAACAAGTGCATTAAAACCAAATTCCTTTTTTACACCCTTAGGCTTTGCTAGCATATCTCTCCCACCAAGACTAAGATACTTAACCCCACTTAAGCTTAAAGCATAAAGCGTAGGAAAAATATCTTTAGTGAGAACCCACTCTGTTTTTATCATAATACAGCCCATCGCGCAAATTCTGTGGCAAATAGAGATAAAAAGGCACGCTATAAGCAAAAGCTCTCTCAAAGTTGGAATCCATTTTTAAATCCCTGAAACGATGATCACTTGTGGCAGCAATGATGATTTTATCTCTTAGCGCGTCGCCTTTTATTTTGTCTAAAAACTTACCAAATTCATCATTTGCATACGCGTAGGTTTTTAAAGCATCTTTTGGATTTTCAACAATAAACTTTTCAAGAAAACTTGCTTCTAGCGCATTTTCATCAAAGAGATTTTTCCTTGCTTTTGTGAATATAAGGTCTATGTGTGGAAATGTTTAAAGAGAGAACTAAAGTTGGCTTTTAGCATTTTTAAACAGGGAATAAATTTTTTCATACATAAACTCATCAGCGATTCCATATTTATGCTTTGTAGCCCTAGAGTGCGGAAACTCCTGCATTAAGCTGTTTTCATCAATGACTCTATCAGCACCTTGAAGCTTGAAATAATTGCCCAAGTTATACCACGAAGCGTTACCACTATACACAAAAATAATCTCATACCCCGCATTTTTATAAAGCTGTAAAGGTGTGAAGCTTAAAACTTGCTTTTGATACAAGCCATTAGAAACAAGATTTGGGCTTAAAAACGCTAGCTGATTTAAACTTTCAATTGTAGAGTTTCCCGAAGATAAAAATCGCCTCCAAAGAAAATCCCCTTCAAAATGTCTTTGTAATCTTCCTAGAAAATTATGCTTTTCATTGCTAAATTCCAAAATATTTAAACCAAAACTCTCCATAAGATTGACATAAATATGATACTTGGCGTGATTTTTGTGGTTTTTAGTTGTATCAAAAATGCTAAAAAGTTTTTGCTCTAAACTCTCAATCGCACCCGAAGGGATTTTTGGTAGCTCCAAGCTTTCCTTGTATTCTTTATGTGCCCATAAAAAAGCCATCACAGGATTTGTTGAAATTTCATTAAAAGCCTTTGTAGTGCTGAATTCATAACTAGAAGCCCTTAGGGCGTTGTAAGTAAAATGTCCCCGTAAAGCCACAACATAAAGATAAACTAGCACAACATTTAAGCAAATAAGCAAAACTAAAGGAAGCTTGATAGGACGAAGCTCAAGGCGCATTATTTTAGCACTAAGCCAAAAACAAAAAATACCAAAAAGCACAGAAAAAATTAAAATCTTAACAACAGAGTAATCGGCAAATATGATAGAGAGAATAGCGTTTGTATCATCATCTTTTAAACCAAAGATAAAAATATCAATCTTATTCCCATACATTTGAAAATAGTAATAATGAATAAAGGTAAAAATAACAACAACAAAGGCTAAGAAAGCCACATAAAAACTAGAAAAATAAGCATAAAGTTTGGCAACTAACTCATAATGCCCCCCCCCCCCACTAATTTGCTAAATATTCCTTTAAAATGTGTCAAAATCGCACATAAAAACAGGGGTAAAAAGCAGCACTAAAGGTTCTCATATCGTGCCCTAAACCATAGATATAAACCCCAAAAAAGTCTTGATTTTCACCGCTTAAACCTTGAAGTATAAAAAAGCGCGTTAGAGTCAAAATTCCCATAAAAATGAAGCTAAAAACAAAGAATTTGTAGTAAAATTTTTCTCATTTTTTAACTTTTTAAGATAGTATTTGTTCTTAAATTTGATAGAATTTTGAAATTCTAGCAAAAAAGAAATTAAAGGTAACCGCCGTGCGTAAAATGCTATTGAAAATCTTTGCTACAATTTTTGGATTAGCGTTGTGTGGAGTGAGTTTAAATGCACAACCTTGGGTAATGTTTAATGATATGGATGACACTTATTTATATGATCAAGCAAGCGGACAAGTGTATATTCGCGTGAAAAAAGGTGGCAAAAATTATGAAGATACTTTCGTAAAAATGGGTGTTTTAGATTCTATTAATGGCAAGAAAAATATTAACGAGAAAAAGTTTGCAACAGAGTCAAAAAATGTGGAATCCAAAATTGATACACAAGAAGAGCAAAAAAAGCTTTTAAAGCAAGCCCAAGAGTTACAAAGAAGCATTCAAGGCACACTTTTAGGCGGAGAATAGCCTTGATAACACACGCAAAATATAGCTTGCGTGTGTTAAAGCTTGTGTGCGGTGTGAGATTGCATTTTTTTCATTACTGCTAAGTTCAGCTAGAGTTTTGTTAAAGCCTTGTGGAATAAACATAGGATCATAGCCAAAGCCATTATTCCCCCTTGGCACACTAATTACATTCCCATACATAAAGCCGTGCGCGCTAAAATCCCCTTGCACACTAGAGATTCCAATGCACGCGCAATAATGCGCTTTTGAAGTTTTACTGGGAAGTTTTGCAACTTCAGCGCAAAGCAAGTTTAGATTATCCACCGCATTACCACCGCTATATCTTGCACTATGGATTCCAGGCTTGCCACAAAGCGCATCAACACAAATCCCACTATCATCAGATAGCACAATATCGTTAGGGCTTAAAATGCCATTTAGCGCGTTAAAAACTGCCCTAGATTTAATCAGTGCATTTTCCTTAAAACTCTCTCCATTTTCTATAATATCAAAGGGTGTTATTAGTCTATCCCACGCTAGAATCTCTAAGTCTAATTCTTTGCATAAGGGGCTATAAATTTCTTTAATTTCTCTAATTTTATCTGCATTTGAAGTTGCCAAAATTAAGCGCATATTGTTACCTTGTAAGTTTTTTAGCTAGAATTTCAATTTTAGAATTTTAGCAAAAGGATTAAAAAATGGCAAAAGACTCTTTGGTAAAACAAAGTTTGCCACTAAGTTTAATACTAGGGACGCGCTTTTTTGGGCTGTTTATCGTAATGCCTGTACTTTCACTATATGCGCTCTCTCTTCCGGGAGTTAGCCCCATTTTAGTTGGAATCGCAATGGGTGGATACGCGCTAACACAGGTGCTTTTTCAAATCCCTTTTGGATTTTTAAGTGATAAATTCGGGCGTAAAAGTATGATTGCGCTAGGGCTTGTGATTTTTGCGCTTGGTTCTGTAATTTGTGCTTTAAGCGAAGATATTTATATGCTAATTTTAGGGCGATTACTGCAAGGTGCTGGAGCGGTTGGTGGCGTGATTAGCGCGATGATTGCAGATTTAGTGAAAGAAGAGAATCGCACAAAGGCTATGGCGTTTATGGGGGCAACGATTTCTTTAAGTTTTACCGCTGCTTTAATCCTAGGACCAATTCTGGCGGTAAGTTTTGGTGAGCCTAGTTTGTTTTGGATTACTGCATTTTTGGCACTTTTTGGCTTAATTTTACTCTTTGTTGCTGTGCCAAATGCACCAAAAATCACTTATAGCTTCACGCATAAGAGTGGCGAATATAGTGCGATTTTGAAAAACAAAAATCTACAAATTATGAATTTAACAAATTTTTTACAAAAAGGTTTTATGACCTTAGCACTCTTGGTAATTCCTATCGCACTTGTAAAGGGCTTTGATATGCCCAAAGAAGACTTATGGCAAGTGTATATTCCAGCAAGTTTGCTAGGCTTTTTTGCGATGATTCCAGCGGCGATTATTGCGGAAAAAAAGGGCAAGTTTAAGGCGGTTATGATTGTTGGAATCTTATTTTTTGTGCTGTCTTATTTGCTAATGTTAAGCCACAGCAAAGCGGTGTTTATCTTTGGCGTGCTTGTGTTTTTTGCGGGGTTTTCTATCCACGAACCCATTATGCAAAGCCTTGCGAGTCGCTATTGTAAGGCTTATCAAAAGGGAAGTGCTATGGGGGTTTTTACCACCTTTGGTTATCTAGGCTCTTTTTTTGGTGCGCTTTTAGGTGGGCATTTGTATGAGTTTTTTAGCATTTTATCTATTGTAATTTTTGTAGTGATTGCCTGTTTTATGTGGATTTTAATTTTTGGGTTTTTAGCAAATCCAGCAATGCAAAAAAATCTTTATCTACCCCTTGCAGATTCTACCACAAATGCTTCTTTAGAATCTTTGGCACAACTTAGCGGGATTTTGGAATGGTATATTAATGAAAGTGAGCGTGTAGCGGTGATTAAATACGATAAGCATATTATTGATAAAGATGAGGTTTTAGAGTTTATTAACACACATTTAAATGAGCATTTTGCAAAAGGGGAGTGATGGCAAAGGAAAAAGCGGTAGAAATTAGCAAAAAAATCTTAAAAATCACAGGGCAGACCAACGCGCAACTAGGGCTTATTAAAGAAGGAGATAAAGTGCTTTTAGGTTTAAGCGGGGGTAAGGATTCCATATTGCTAGCCACTTTGCTTGCTAGGCTTAAAAGATATGCCCCATTTAACTTTGAGTTTAAAGCACTCACTGTGGATTATGGGCGTGGTGGCGAATATGAGTATATCTTTGAATATTGTGAGAAACACGGAATCCCTTATGAACTTTACCGCACAGATATTTATAAGATTTTAGAAGAGAATAAAAGAGAAGGGAGTGTGTATTGTAGCTTTTGCTCGCGTATGCGACGCGGAGCTTTATACACCAAAGCTCTAGAGGGCGGATATAACAAGCTAGCCCTAGCTCATCATTTAGATGATGCGGCAGAGAGTTTTATGATGAATTTAACTTATAATGGCGCATTGCGTTCTATGCCACCAATTTATAAGGCAGAAAATGGAATTTTTGTAATCCGTCCTTTGATTTTTGTAAGAGAGCGGCAAATTATAGATTTTATTGCAAAAAATAATATTTACATTGCCCCAGATTGCAACTGTCCGATAATGTGGCAAAAGGACGATAAGCGCCCATTTGCAAGAGAGAAAACAAAGCAAATGTTAAAGGAAATGGAGGAAGCAAATCCAGATTTTTTCACTTCCTTAAAGGTTGCATTAAGTAATGTGCATTTGAATAGTTTATTTGATATGAAATATTTAGATAAACAAGATTAAAATTGGGATTCCTTGTCAATTTGACGAATTGGCTTTTCAATTTCTTTTGTGTAAAAACCATCACAATTTATTTTTTGTAGTTTGAAACCTGTTTCAATCATTGCAAAAAGTTCAGGCTTTGGAGGCAATTCTATTGTGAATGTATTTATGGGTGGAAAGGTGCGCTTTATAAAGAAATTCTATGTGATGTTTGTGATAAATTGAAAGTAAATTACAATAAAACATCATCAATACAAATCGTTGAAGAAAATTTATTTGCAAAAATATTAGAAGATTATATAAATAATTTATCTCCAGAAGATATGAAAAAGATTGGAGAAGAGTTTAATGTTTCTTTTAGCACTAAAGCGTCCTTAACTGCTAGTTTGCAAGTAATAATGAAAGCAAAAGATTTTGCAGCTTATAAATTGATGGTTATTGTAGCCAATGCGTTTTGGAAATTTATTTTTGGGAAAGGCTTATCTTTTGCAACTAATGCAACATTGACTAAAACTTTATCTGTATTCTTAGGTCCTATTGGTTGGACTGCTACAGGAATTTGGACTGCTTTTGATATTGCTAGCCCTGCTTATAGGGTAACAATTTCAGTAGCGATTTAAGTAGCGTATTTAAGACAGGATTTAAATCAAAAGAAAAATGCAAATTAGTATATAATTCTTATTTGCCATTAGCTTATAAATTCCATAATCTCACACGCAAAAGATTCTGAAGTTTTTGGCAAATAGTGTAAAAATTGTTCTAAAAATTGCTTGTTTAAAAATATTTCTCCACAAAGGACGATACCTTGCGTGTGGTAGTTTTCATTCATATCGCGACTAAGATTTGCAAAAAACTCTGCTAAAGAATCTAAAATCCCAAAACAAAGTAGTGGAGTTTCAACACCCGCAAGCTTAAAGCTCATCACAGAGCGCAGAGTTTGAAGTGTGTTAAGATGGATTCTACCCTCACTATCGCGCTCTAGGCGAAAATCAATGCGCGGTCCCTTTTGCCCCATAAAGCTAGCAGCACTTTGTAAGACTTGCCTATAAGCGTGTTCTAAATCTGCTTCACTTCCTAAATCTAGCAAGATCCCCGCCATTCCCACTAAATCTAATAAATTTTGAGAGATTATGGAATCTTTGGGCAAAGATTTTAAATGCGTAATTAGGCTTTTATTTTCTTTTGTAAAGTTTTTAAGTAGGCTTTGCGTGGTTGCACTAAGTGTTTCTAAGGTGGCAATAATCTTGCTTAAATTAGATTCAAAGCTAAATTCTAAGGCTTCTTTGAAGCTTGTATCAAAATATACTAAAAAGCGCGTGTTTTGCTTGCCTAGATAGGCTGCGTTTGTGCGTTCTAAGTTATTGTTTGTGATAGTGTTTTTAAGCGCGTGTAAATTAGCATTTGGAGAAAATGCGCTAAAGGTGTGCGTTAGGATTAGCCCATTTTTTGCCACGCTAATGTGTAAGGGCTGTAAGCTGGATTCTACAAATTCGCAGATTCCATTCTCTGGCCTTTGTTGTGTTTTTTGCAAGGGTAAAAGATACACGCCTTGATACTCGTTTAAGAATTTACTTAAAAGCACCAAATATGGCTCAAAGGGCAAAATCACATTCACAAACACGCTAGGAAAAAACTCGGAAAAAACGCTTTTTGGATTAAGGGTTATTAAGGGTTTCTCTAGCGTGGCTAGGGCTTGTAAGTCCTGCTCTTGTGCTTTGAAAATGAGTTTTGTATTTTCTAAAGAAAAGGGCATAAAGATAAAATCATCTCTAAGTGTTACATTAAGGGCTTTGCGGTTTTCATCAAGCAAGATAACGGCATATTTACCAAAAAGAGTTTTTAAGAAAATTTGCTCCCCATTTTTTAGCAATTTCGCATTTTTTTCTAAGGCTTGCTTTAAGTCTGTAGAGCTGCTTAAATCATACTTTGTGGTATTTTCTAAAAGCGTGATTTTTTCTTGTTTGTAATAGATAAAATCCCTCCATAAATTACAAAAATCTTTAGAATCTTTGCTTGTGAGATTGTGGAGTTCTAAAGGAGTTAAAAAGTGGCTTTTAAAGTTGAAATCCTTTTTTAAAATTCCTTGCGTGCTAAAAGATTCCATTAACACAAGCCCTTTAAACGCCCATTGTAAGGACAAAGGAATATATTCTTCTAAAGTTTTGCTAAAGTCTAAAATCTCTTCTTGTGTGCCTTGTGCTTCAAGGCTAAAGGTAAAGGGTGCTCCTTGCACGCATTGCCCTTTTAATCCCTTATTTTCAAGGGCTGCATACAGAGAATTGATAAAAAAATCCTTTACAAGATTTGTATTTTTAAAATTTGCGATATTTTCAAAAACAAAGCTTGCAATCATTCATAGCCCCTATAAGAAAAGCGTGCAATCTCTTGCAAATCTCTGTTATCTATCTTTTGTGCCTTTACGCCAAGTGCTTCTAGGTGCTTGATTACTTGAGCTTCCATTAGTTTCGCACCTTGTAAAACTTCTTGCGTTAAATCAAAAGTTGTATTTTCACCAATGATAAAGGGCTTGATTCCTAGAATTTTTGTTGGTGGTAAATCGCCTAGCATTTCAATCATTTGTAAAGTTTGTAGCATTTCCACTTCGTGCGCACTTCCTGCCCAAGTAATGGCATTTGGAATAGCATTGAAGTCAAAAAAATATACATCGCCAACTTTGGCATCGTTTGCATCAATGGAATCTATAATAAGCACAGAATCGTATTCTGATATTAGAGGAATTAGGTGCTGTGCCATTGTTCCACCATCAATAATATCCACAGAATGTTCCCCACTAAACTTATAGTTAAGCTTTAAAAGATTGGATAAATGCACGCCTATTCCTTCATCGCCAAAGAGAATATTGCCTATGCCTAAGATTAGTATTTTCAAGGAATCCCTTATTAAAAAATTAAGGGATTCTAGCAAAAAATTAATAAAAAATTGAAGGGCTAAATACTTTTATGTGTTTGTATTACCATCCAAAATCAGCACCGCCTTTGCCTTCTTCTATTTTATAGTTTGCTTCTACTCCGACATTTTGGCGACCACTTGAATTTTGAATGGGTCTGCAAATATCACCAGTTTTTACGCTTCCGCTTGTTATTTTTGCGTAGCTTTGTTTGGGGTTAGTTCTTACGATGGTAATATCACCAGTTTTTGTTTCTATTGCGCCAGCACTTTCTTTTGTGTAGCTGTTTTTTACTTTTTGTCCGAGACTAAAGCATTCCAAGCTTAGACCTTCTGACATTTTTTGTGAAAACACTGCTTCATTACCAGCCATTGCAGCAATTTTTGGAGGATAAATTGCAAAGATAATATCATTTGTAATTTGGTCTGCAATATCTTGCATTGCGGCATTTGTCCTGCTTATGGAGCCATCTTTTAAATTTACTTTTAAAGCCAAAGTATTTGCAAATTTAACTTGTTTTGTTGCAAACATTAAAACTTGATATTCTACAAGTACTTCGCTTCTTATTTTTTCTTTTCCTGTTATTGTATCAATTCGCTTTTGACTTGCCGCATCCTTTACGCTGAATAATAGAATATAATCTGTTCCAAGAACATTTTTTAATTTTAAAATTTCATCACTAGCAGCATCCCCGCTTGATACAACAGCTTTCTCCATTTCGTAATAACCGCTATTTTGGCGATCAAGCACATTAAAGCTTCTAGAGTTTAGAATGTTTGCTGTGATTTTTTGTTGTAAATCATCCCCAATTGCTTTAAAGTTTGGGCTATTGCTAAAAATTGTTATACTTCGGCGATTCTTCGGATCTAAGCCGGGCACTTTATAGCTCTTTGTAGTTTTGGTGTCAATGAGTTTGACAACAATTTCATAGCGGTCGCCAATTTGATTTTCACTAACAATTTCGTAGCTTGAAAATTTCCCATTTGTGGCTACATTAATATCTTCTTCAAGGCTTTTATGAACGCTGCTAGCTCCATTAACGCTTTGGACGGTGGAGCTAGTGTTTTGGGAGCCACTTATTTTTCCGCCCCATTTACTCATTGCATTGAAGATTGCTTGTTGTAATGCTGATTGATGTGTTGTTGCTACGCCCTTTCCGGTCGCCGTTCTAGTGGTAGTTTTTGTGACAACTTGTGCATTGACAAAACTACAAGTGGTTAGAGTGATTAGAAATACTAATAAAAGCTTTTTCATTGAATACATACCCCTTTCTTAGTTAAAAATCGTCGACTTCAAGATTGGATGATTTTTTTATGCCACCTTGTAATTTGGTATTGTTTTTTGGTGTAGTTTCTGACTTAATTGATGCAGGTGGCTCACTGAATCTTTTAGTATTGCTATCAATACTATCTTGTGAATAGTATCTTATTACACCAACAATTCTTCTGTTTCCATCATCTACTTCCCAAATCCTAGAATCTTCAAGCCCTTTTAAGCTCATAGCCGTGTAGTTTTTGAAGTTTTCCGCCATTATTTTGGTGAGTTCAGTTGTTCTTTCGGTTGATTTTTTTGTGGTTTGGAAGTCATCGCTTGGATTTTTTGATATCTCTATCGCATTTTGGATAATTTTTTCTTGCAAGGTTGAATCTTTACTAAAAGCTGTCATATCTGATTTTAAAAAACTAGAAATGAGAATATCTGCTCTATTTCTTGCTCTAGTTTCAGAGGCAATTGCTAAATCGGTATTTAGTCCTTCTTGTTTCACAAAACTATCAAAGCCAAATGACATAATGCTAGGTGTGCATTCTTCGTTATAAAAATATTTAATACCGAATTTAGATAGCAGCTCATTATTATCAAAAGAGTCCGATATGTCGTCCGGATTTTTACATTGTGCTGTATTGGCAGTCTTTTTGGATTGATAGCCTTGTTTTAAATCTCTAGCAAGCTGTTGAGATCTCTCTGTGGTGTAGGCAAGAACTCCAATTTGAATTTCTCCTTCTTTGCTATCTGTTAGTATGATATTTTCATAAGGAATTAAACCAGCAATGCTGTCTCCAGCCTGTTTAATAACATCTTGCGAAAGAGATTTTTTAAAGACAGTATCCTTTTCTTTGGCGGATAGTGTTTTGGTGTCCACTCCTGCTGCTTTTTTAGCATCATTGGCTAAATTTCCTGTGACATTTTCAGCTCCTAAATAGGTTTTAGCTGCAGCATCAACGAGATTTGCTGCTGTATCAATTAATCCAGCATAAAATGCTTCAGTGTTTGCTTCTTCTTGGAGTTCATCCATTTTGGCTTGCGCTTTGCTTAATAGTTCTTTGTCTTGTTTGTTTGCTGGCACTGTTTTTTGATAAAAACTCAATGCTTCTTGCGCTGCCATACTGCCAGATTTTGACAAAATAACATTTGCTTTTAGGCGTAATAATGCTTCCGAATAAGCATTGGCTAAATAGTCGTAATATTGCGGATCATCAGGTTTTGCATCAATGCTTGCTTTAGCGGTATATACTTCACCAACGATACCTTGTTTCTTTAATTTCTTTTTAAGATCTCTTTTAGAGCGAGTAAGCACTGTGGACATATCTTGCTGCTTGGGCTTTGTAACACTTTGCTCTGTTTTTGGGGCATCTATGATTTCTTCTTGCTTTGCACCTTCATTTTCGGCATACAATAATGACGCTGCGAGAATTGATGAAATGAAAATTTTTTTCATTCTTTTTTCCTTTGTTTGTTTTTTTGTGTTTTTAATTATTAGGGAGTTTAATGTTTTTGTTTTAGGCTTTTTAGCCTAAAACTTTATTTTTTGTTGTCTTTGCTGATTCTTTCGCGACCACTCCATACTTTCATGCCATTTGTAGCATCGACTAGTGTCATCATATAGGTATAATCTATATGTGTTTTCCCATTTTCTAGCTTTGTGTTGCGTGATAGAATGCGTCCTTGTAGAATGTAATCGCGTCCCTTGATTGTTCCGCTTTTTGCGATTGTTCTTTGATCAAATTCAGCATTATCGCGTAAATCTTCGCGCTCACTTGCAAGATCAATAGCATCTTGTCCTTCTGCTCCAGTTACTACAAAAAATCCACGATTAAGAACGGCTTCTTCAATGTAGCTAGTTAGTTCTCTTGTGTCAAGACGAATTGTTGTGTCATTTTTCACGCCATCAATTTTGATGGAATAACGGTTTTTAGGATTTAGAGATTTTATAAAAGGTGCGCTGTAAAGTTTGTCGAGCATTTTTTCTGCTGTGTTTTCAATATCAACAGCATCAATGCCTAAACTAAGACTTTGCCCTTTGCTAGGACTGCCTGCAACACCGCTTGAGTAATTGACGCCCCCGCTGCCTGTTGCGCAACCTGTTAAAACAATAGCTCCTGCTACACTAAGAGATAAGAAAAGTTTTTTCATTTTAATTTCCTTTAAGATAAATTTTTACACTCTTTGCTTTTTTGTGATTTGCTGAGTGTTTGATCTTGATAACATATCCATCATTTAATTGAATCATTTTGAAGTCATCTTGAATGTTGTTTAGACTAAAATCATCTTTATCTAGCCATTCCAACTTATACAAGAGTTGTTTTGTAGAAGTTGGAGAGATTTCTAAAAAAAATTCAATCAACCCACTAGTTGGGTTCTCTCTGATGGAAAATGCACTAATTTGACTGGTATCAAAATCTGTTGCATAAACATAATTCTGATATTTTTTCTTAAGAATAGCCTGCTGTGCTGATTGAGCACAGCCAAAAAACACAAGTGTTCCAAAAATTGGAAGAAGTATTCTTACAACAAAACGACTCAACATTGCCGTAATTATCTTTGTGTTGTGATTGTAATGGCTGGTTGATTTTGGTTAAGTGAGCGAACAATTACTAAGGCATTTTTGCCGCTATCCACTTCTTCTTTTGCGATGATTTTTCCATTTGCATCTTTTAATTCAATCAAGCCATTATTATCCATCATAACAGCATAGGCTTTTTTGGGAAGAGTGTCCCAGCTTCGCGTATCAATGGCAACTTCATCTGCCCCTAATGCGCTACTTGCTTTTCCAAACAATGTTCCGCCCAATCCCCCGCCTAAGCTAGAAGCTTTTTCGGCTGCTTGTCCTGTTAAGACGGATTTTAGGGACGAACTAACAATATTTGTTACAATAATACTATGTTTATTATTGTTGAACTCTGCAGAGATTACACTATCAAAATTGCTAACCATTTCTAATTTCTGATCATTAACGCTAACATTTTCATAGCTTGACTGATTGTATTTAAGAACTGGAAAACCAATGGTAGGTTGTGTTGCAACTCCATTGATTGAAAAAGGAATCGCAACACCCATAGATTCCTTTGTTGCTCCGCGTCCATCCTCATAAACTACGAAAATCTTTTTGCTACCTCTCATTCCTGTTTCAAAATATTGAAGTTGTTTTTTGAATTCTTTTGATTTTGGATAAGTTCTAACAAGTTCTTTTAGGTAATCTCTAGCGCGATTGTAATCGTTTGTTAGAAACCTGTTCATGGCTAACATATAAGTGGTATATGGATTTACAAAATCCTTATTTGCCTGATATTCAATGGCATTTGGATCTTGATTGTCATCATATGCTTGATTGACTTGTTCTAGCGCTCCATTTACTTGGGATTCTATGCCTGGAATTCTCTCCTTTGCTTTTTCTAGCAATCCTTTTGAAGTTTCAATTTGTTTTTTAAAGACATCTCTCGCTTTGTCTTGAAGTAAGCTAGCTTGGTTAAAGCTTACTCTAGCTTCTTCATCGTTGCCTAAATCTAAATAGTTTTGACCAATCATTGTGTCAATCATAATTGCTTCATAAAGACTTCCTTCATAATTACTAAAAGATTGTCCGCCAACTAATTGTTTCATTTTGTCGGCGACTATACTTGCAACGCTTCTGCTGGATAACTCTTCGTATTTATTCTTAGCGGCATTTAAAAATTCATTTGACAACTCATATTTTTTGCAAAATCTAGCAGTTGTCCCTGCGTTTATACCATTAAAAATGGTGTCGTCATCATTTTCAATTTTTTTCTTAAAATCATCAAAGTAAGAATTGTCGCAATATTTTGCATTAACTCCTAAATCCTTTGAATGCTGTGGTTGAGAACCGCCACAACCTATTAGAAAAACACTTGTCGCTAGCGTGCTTGTGCATACAAGAGACAGCGCAATTTTTTTCTTCAACAATGAAGTTTTAGAGATCATTATTGACTCCTTTTAAGATTATATAGCACATTATAGGTTTATAATGCCACACAACTATGAACGATTACATCCTTGGTTTCTCCTAAATGTTTGTAAAAGAAGCAATGAGCAACTTTATACATTCTTTTAAGATTTTCCTAATGCTAAATTATAGTGTGTTTTGAGTTATACTCAAAAAAAAAAAAAAACAAGTGGCGACACAAAAAAGATTAGAAATTGAGAGATATTATAATCTTTTGAGAAAAGTTTAGTGGATTTTTATAATTTAAAATAATGTAAAGAATAGGAGAGATTCCTATTCTTTCTCAAACTTAACACCGCTTAAGATAGTGTCAATTCCGCTGCCGGGATAGCGTGTGGCGTTCCAAACTGCCATATAAATGTGAATGGGGATAAAAATCACAAACGCCCAAGTCAAAATATGATGGAGCAAACGCACATTTGCAAGTCCGCCACATAGCACTTCAATAGGGCGCATAAGTGGCATTATCATTCCGCCAAATCCTTCGTGATAAACATGTGCATATAGCACTAGCCCTGTTAGAGAGATTGCAAGGATTAGCAATAGCACGATGATATAAGTTACAAATTGCAAAGGATTATAGGAGCCTTTTAGGTGCGGATGTCCCCCAAAAAGCATATATGCCTTAATCACGCCAAACCAAGTGAGTGGATTAATAAAGTCTAAAAATGATCTTCGCTCCATCACACATTCTTTGGTAAAAAGCAAATAAATGCGAAAAATCGTAACGGCAATTAGCACAAATCCAAAAATCAAATGCCAACTGCGCATTAGCGCATAAAGAAAACCTGTTGGCTCTCCGCTAAAATTGTTTGGGGCTAAAAAGGGATAGCCTAGATAAAAACCTGTGGCAATCAAGGCAAAAATTGCAATAGCTCTAACCCAGTGAAAAATCCTTGTGAGCTTTGAAAACTCCATTATGGGTTTGTATTTTGTTTCCATAATCGTCCCCTTTAGATGCTGCAATTCATTGCAATGGGATCAAGTTTATATTGACTAATTTCATTGCCTTTTGTGTCCATTAAATGCACTGCACACGCAATGCAAGGATCAAAAGAGTGTATAGTGCGGATAATTTCAAGTGGTTGTGTTAAATCTTGGATTTTTGTTCCAACAAGTGATGCTTCATAAGGTCCCATTTGGTTTTTAGCATCTTTTGGTCCTGCATTCCAAGTGCTAGGAACAACAGCTTGATAGTTTGAGACAACACCATCTTTGATTCTAACCCAGTGGCTTAGTGTTCCGCGTGGCACATTACCGATATAACGCCCTTTGTATTCTTTGTTATTATCAATGCTATAAGGCGCGCAAGTTGTTTGATCTCCTGTTTTTAGATTTTCCACCAAAGAATTAAAGGCTTCGATTCCATAATCTGCTGAGAGTTTGCACTCAAGCACCCTAGCTGCTGTTCTTCCTAGTGTGCTAAAGAGTGCTTCTAATGGCAAGCCTGTGTCTTCTAGGAATTGTGTTGCGATTTTTGTAATACGTGGATTTTTTGCAGCAAGTCCTACGACAATCGCCGCTAAAGGTCCCACTTCCATTGCTTCGCCATTGTAGCGTGGGGATTTAATCCAGCTGTATTTACCATCAGTGTCTAGAGCTTTTGTGCGGATAGGATTACCATCTGGTCCAATTGTGTCTTTATCGACAAAGCCTGTATAGTTTGGCTCTGTTTCTCCATCATAAGGGTGCAGTGGCTTGCTGTTGGCATACCAAGAATGTGTTGCTTCTTCTGTGATGAGATTTTCATCTAAGTCTAAGAGTTTTGAAATATCTCCATTTCGGACGATACCTGTGCTATAAAGTGTTTCGCTGTGATTTACTGGAATCTCGGCGTGGCATAGGAAATTACGCACTCCGCAACCTTTAAGCACGCTTGGTTCATTTTTATATACTTCAGCTGCCATTACAACATCGGCATAATATGCACGATTGACAAAATCTGCAACTTCTTTGTATTTGGTTAACCAATCCCCAAGCCTTGATGGATCTAAAATATCTGCTACACAAGTTACTCCACCAACGGTTAAACTCTGTGGATGTGGTTGTTTTGCTCCAAAGATTGCCATCATTTTTGCTGCAACTCTCTGCACTTCAAGGGCTTTTAAATAATGTGATAGCACAATTAAATTTTGCTCAGGAGAGAAACGATAAGTTTTATGCCCCCAATAAGCATTTGCAAATGGTCCTAAGCCTTGCTTCGCGCTTGCAAATTTTTTGACTCTCTCTTGTACATTAGTAAGTTCATCGGCTCCTGTCGCAATTGGATTTTTAGAGTATTTAAAGGCAAGTTCGGAAGCTTTTTTTGGATCTGCTTTGAGAGCAGAAGTAATATCACACCAATCAAGTCCGTGCAAGTGATAAAAATGCACCAAATGGTCATGTAAAACAAGAGAGATATTCATTAAAGAGCGCACCATTTCAGCATTAAATGGGATCTTGATTCCAAGAGCGTCTTCTACGGCAGTGATTCCAGCCTTATAGTGAGAGTATGTGCAAACTCCGCAAATTCTTTGTACCATAAAGCCCACATCCCTTGGATCACGATTTTTAACAATTACTTCTAGCCCGCGCCATAATGTAGAGCTAGAATACGCATCGGTAATTACATTGTTTTCATCAACAATAACTTCAATCCTTAAATGTCCTTCAATTCTTGTGATAGGATCTACAATGATTCGTTTTGTCATAAGCCCTCCTTTTATTCTTTATCTTTTTTAATATTACTTAATACTGCGTGTGCTGCCATACCAATAGCTGCAGCTCCTAGAAGCGTGATTCCAATAGTATCCGCTGTTCTATCTGCCCCACCTAGCATTGGCGTGTCATAAAGCTTGCTTGCAAGTGGTTCTTCAAATGGACCCATTGTATCCCAGAAGTTTGGTTCGCTACAACCTATGCAACCATGTCCTGCTTGAATAGGCCAGCTTGTGTGTGAGTTAAAGCGGAGTTTGGAGCAGTTGTTAAATGTATAAGGACCTTTACAGCCTACTTTATACAAACAATAGCCATTTTTCGCTCCCTCATCGCCAAAAGTTTGCACAAATTCTCCTGCATCAAAATGTCCGCGTCTTTCACATAAATCGTGGATTCTAAGCCCATAAGCCCATTTTGGACGATTGTAAGCATCAAGACTTGGTAATGTTCCAAAGAGAATAAAGTGCAATACATTACCTACAATGTTTTTTTCGCTTGGCGGACAGCCTGGGACATTAATCACTGGCTTATTTGTTACTGCGCTTAGTGATTTAGAAGCTGTTGGGTTAGGATTTGCTGCTTGGATTCCGCCAAAGCTAGAACAGGTTCCGATGGCAAAAATTGCTGCTGCGTGTTCACTCGCTTCTTTTGCGCTCTCTAATCCTGTTTTTCCGTGCGCTCCGATTGTTAGATATTGTCCCTCTAATGCTGTTGGCACACCTCCTTCTACCATTAACACATAGCGCCCCTTATAGCGTTCAATGGCAGATTCTAAGTTTTCTTCAGCTTGATAGCCCGCTGCTGCCATTAGTGTTTCGTGGTATTCTAAAGAAATGTAATCAAAAATAAGGCTATCAATCCCAGGTCCATCGCTTCTTAGTAAGCTTTCACTGCAACCTGTACATTCTGCTAAATGCAACCAAATTACAGGTAGTCTATCAGCAACTTCTGCTGCCTTTGCTGTTAGTGGCGCAAAGCTTGCTGGCAATGATAGCATTGCAGTCATTGCTCCTGCCCACTTCATAAAATCTCTTCTCGAAACCCCTTTTTCTTCGAGCATTTTTTTAATGCTATTACCTTTTTTAAGTGCTGGAAACTTCGCAAGTTTTGCTAGTCTTTCCTCGGCTTGCTTAAGTAAAAGATTGTCTTTTTCTATCATCTTAACCTTCCTTCACATTGAGAGTTGAAAAATTGCTTAGAATTTACTCTTTTTTTTCTTAATTTATACTACAAAAAGTTAATAATTTTTTAAATTGAGAAAAGTTTAAGGCTTTAGTGTGATTTTATGCGTAAGAATGTGGTTTTCTAATGTCTCATCATCAAACACTTTATCATACAATTGTGTTGCGATTCGCCTTTTATCATTTGTCTGTATATCGCCATTTATCGTGTCAATAAACTCCCTAAAATCCGCATTTTTATTCACTAACATATCAATGGTTTTAAAATCCAAGTCCCTTAGCGTTGAGGGCAAAAGCACAGAAGATTCAGTAGGCTCTAGCTCTAGCTTGATAAGCCCAATGCCAAAGCTACTATGCAGCCGCCTTAGCTCATCAAACACTTCAGAATCTAGATCTTCATACACCACCAAATACCCCTCATTTGCAAAGCTAGAGTTACTCACCGCTTGAAAGTAGCTCTCTTTCAAATTGCTAAAATCAAGTGAAACTTTTAGCTCAAAGGAGTAAATCTTAAAATCGCGGCGGTTTAGATTCTGGCTTAGCTCTAGTGTTTCTCTCTCACTATAATCATTAAATGGGAAATGCACCCCCACAATATCAGGGTAGTTCCACTTATCCTGCCCGCTTTGTGTCTTTTTACTCTTTTCGTGCTTAATAGTCTTTGCATACACATCAAAATAATCTTTTGCAAAGCGCACAAACAGCGGGTGCAAATCCCGCTCGTGAAAGCCTCTACTTTTTTGTTTCTCGTGGTTTATCTTGCTTGTCTGCATTATAGATTCTAATCCCTTTTGCAGCTCATTCTCTCTTGCCTTTAGCCAAAAGGTTGTGGGCTTACTTGATGCTTTCATAAAGATAGAATCTTGCCTATCGCGTATATCCACATAAAGTTGTGCTGACATTGTCATTTCCGGCGTTTTACCAATACTTGCTAGATTCTTATCTAAGCCTTTTTCTACTGCCATATCCCAAACTTGCGTAGCTTTAAGCGGAGTAGTTACACTCTCTAGCACAGCTTTTGCCACTTCCAAATATGTCATTTTCTTCTGCATTTTTATCCTTAGAATAATATAAATAAAATTATAGCATTAGATTCCAAAAGTAACTTTAGGGTTACAAAGTCCGCTATTACTACGCGTATTTGCCTTTGATTAGTGAAAAATACGCAATGATTAAGGACAAATAAATCTCGCATAAAGGAAGTGAAAATGGCAGAGTTTGACCCAATTGATGAAAAAGTCGTGTTTGAAAAGCTAAGTAATCTTATCAATGGAATGGACTGCTCTAAGCAGAGTTTAGAGCAGCATAAAGAGCAACAAGGCGTGATTTATGCTAAAGATGGGCAGAGTATCCAATCTTCTAGCGTGGATAAAAGGATTTGCTTTGCAGATAGAATCCTAAATGGTGGAATCTTGCAAAAAGATGGGAGCTATATGAGTGATGATAAGCAGTTTATATATAGCCTTGAGACAAGTGGGGCTGGGCTTTTGCGTATCACTTCTGTGTGTAAAAAGACAAGCTTTACCCTAGTAAATTTCTCGCAAAAAAATGCTGATTTTGGAATCTATTTGCGTGAAAAGCCTTATAAGGAAATGGGCTTTGTGTATTGCAACACTTTTAGCGTGCATCCTTACATCAAGGCGTTTAAAGAAATCGCCCCCTATATTGCAAAGCGAATTTATAAGCCTGATTTCTTCACAAAGGTGGTGGTGAATGACTATAAAAGTGAAAAAATCAATATTTTAGGTCCTTTTTATGATGAGAAAATGTTTATAAAAAATGTCCAAAATATCCCTATGAATTTAGAAAATCTTTATTTATTAAATGACGCAATGATTGAGAGTATGAAATATTTCACTAAGGATAATGGGCTGGTAAAAGAGCTTTGCATTTTTGGGGGCAATCCTACGCCATTAGATAAATTTCGTGCGGATTTGCTAATAAAAACAATGAAAAACCTAAACCATAACATCACGCAAGGCAGGCAAGAGCAGGCGATCAATCAAGTGGTGTTTCATAGCTTTGCTTTGGGCGAAGAAGTGGAGTTTTTACAGGAATTAAGCAAGGATAGTGGCGGAAAGTATTATAAAGTGGATTCTACTTTAGCGTTTAAAAAGGCATTATTAAGCCACCTTGATAATGGCAGAATGCCAGAGCCAAAAGAGCTAGGCGATGATGCGAGCATAGTGCCTAGTAAGCCAGAAAAAATGCACGATGATAATCCACCAAAAGGCGTGTGATGAAATATTAGAATCTAGCTAGATTCTATCTCTTTAATCTAGTTTGTTTTATGCACAATTCATATACATTACGCACTAAAAAGTGAAAGGCTAGATAAAGCAAAATTGCTAATCAAAAGCTCTCTGCCCTTTTGCGCCTTATCTTGCTTAAAATTATTCATACCATACTGCACGCTAAATTCTTTTACATAAAAATCCCTATAAAGCTCCCTAATAAACTCACTATCATCATAAGTTAGCAAAAATTTATGTGTTGTATTTTTGAGATTCTCACAAAGCCTTTTGTGATCAAAGCTTGTGTGCAAATCACCCTTTTTGCCATAAAGCTTTGATTTAATTGCACTAAAATAAGGCGGATCAAGAAATATAAACACGCCTTGCCCCTTTTTTTGCAATAGCACTTCATAATCATCGCTGCTAAAATGAAAATTTTGCAAAATTTTAGGCATTGCCCTAAGCCGCTCAATGCTGCTTTGTGTAAAGCGAGATTCATACGCCTTTTGAGAATATCCGCCACAATCAAGCAGCCCTGAAAAGCTAATGCGATTTAAGATAAAAAAATCTACCGCCCTTTGCAATGGGCTTAAATCTTGCTTCCTGCGGCTTAGAATCTCTGCGTGTAACTCTCTGCCATCTTTACAGCTTTCTTTTATCGCTTCAATCTTTTCAATAAGCCGCATAGAATCCACTTTTAGCACCTGCCAAAAGCAGTATAAATCATAGTTTAAATCATTAGCAAAAAGGCTTATGTTTTCACGCGTTTGTGCGAGATAAATCCCCACACTCCCACCGCCAAAAAACGGCTCTCTAAACTCTTTAAAATCTTTAGGAAAAAAGTCTTGTAGAAACTTTATCGCCCTGCTTTTGCCCCCGGGATAGCGAAGCGGAGATTTGTGATAATTTTTCATAGATTTATCCATACTTCAAAATGATTGTTGCTAGATTCTATATTAAGTGCTTCAAGCATTGTAATGTGAGTCTTTGAAAAAGAATTGCATTTGATGAAATCTTGCAAATTATCACTAGGCAATATACAGCTATCTTGTAAAAGTGTTGAAGTAAGTCGCAAAACTACTTTAAACTTCTCATAGCCCACAATAGAATCTATATTGTTATAAAGCATAAGTTTTAAGAGTCCATCTTTTATATCATCACTACTTGGAAGCAATGCGTTTTTACTATGCTTACTCTCACATAAAACTAAAATATTATCCTGCAATAGCACATCATCACAAGTGAAAAAATACTGCCCACCTAAATAGTTTTCTATGGTGATTTTGCATTTTTGCCCTATGCCAATTTGCTCCTTTGGCTGCAAAGTTAGCATTTCTCTATGCTGTGCTGCCCTAGCCTTTGTCCGTGAGAAATCCATAAAAGATTCTTTGCTTTTTATGATTTTTGCGATGAATTTATCAATACTTGCTGTATTGTGTAGTTTTACACCAAGAGATGTAGCAATATCCACATAAGCATTTTTAGCTTTTTGTGCTAAGGACGGAAGATTTTCAAGCTGATTTATATTCCAATGCAATGCTGATTGATGATAATTTGTAAGCTTACTAAGTTGTTTGCAAATATACTCATTATTAAATTGCTGATTGGTAATTTTGCCCTGCTTTGTGGGGTGCAAATCTGCCTTGTCATAAAAGGCGATAATCACATAAACATTGAGCAAACTCATAAGGCTAAGGCTATCCCATTGTAAATAATCCCTATCGCCATTTATCCCTTCATCTTTGATTAGTGGGATTATCGTTACTACCTTATTTGTGCCACTGCTAAAAGTATCATACACTCTAGCATAAGGATAAGATCTTGTGCGTTTGGGGCTTACCCACTTGCTTATAGCAAAGCTTTTATTCTCAAAATTTACAATACATTTGCTAGGTAGGTTATTGATATTATCAAAATCATATCGCTCTAAATCCCGTCCCCAAGATTTTGTGCAAGATTTTATATAAGAAAAATTCTTTATCTTTGCGTGTAGCATATAAGTCCCTTATGCGTTTAGATTCACTCCCCAAACACCCTTTTGAAGATAGAATCCACATTTTTTGTGTAGTAGCTAAACTCAAAGCATTCTCTAATTGCCGCTTCACCGATAAGTCCTACAAGCTCACTATCTGCTAAAAGATATTGCAAATATAAGCTCTCGCTCTTATCATTTAACGCACTCTTTCCATTTTGCAAATCACCCCACACTTTCATCGCATTTCTTTGCACGATTTTATAGGCATCTTCACGGGATACGCCTTTTTTAGGCAGTTCAAGCAAGATTCGCTGTGAGAATACAAGCCCACCTGTAAGGTTGAGATTTTTCATCATATTTTTAGGATACACCACTAGCTTTTCAAGCAGCCCTTTTAAGCGCATTAGCATAAAATCCGTGGTGATAAAGCTATCTGGCAAAATAAATCGCTCCACGCTACTATGGCTAATATCTCTTTCGTGCCACAACGCGACATTTTCCATTGCGGGCAGGGCATAAGCGCGTATCATTCTGCAAAGCCCTGTGATGTTTTCACTCAAAACCGGGTTTCGCTTATGCGGCATAGCAGAGCTTCCCTTTTGTCCGCTTTCAAAATACTCTTCTGCTTCATAGACTTCTGTGCGTTGCAGGTGTCGCACTTCCACGGCGATTTTCTCACAGCTACTCGCCAAAAGGGCTAAATCACTCATAAGCCTAGCGTATCTATCCCTTTGGATTACTTGATTACTCACAGGGGCGGGTTTAAGTCCAAGCTCCTTGCACACTAGCGTTTCAAGCTCCATAGGCGTATGGGCGAGATTGCCCATAGCCCCGCTGAGTTGCCCCACAGAGATGACTTCTAAAGTGGATTCTAACGCTTTCAGGTGCCGTCCTAGCTCATCATACCAAATCGCTAAAACTAGCCCAAAGGTGATAGGCTCTCCGTGAATTCCGTGGCTTCGCCCCACCATTAGCGTATCTTTATGCTCGTAAGCCCTTGTTTTTATCGCTTCTCTCACTTGAGCTATATCATCTAAAATAATCTTTAAGCTATCTCGCATTTGCAACGCCACTGCCGTGTCAATACAATCGCTAGAGGTTATCCCATAATGCACCCAGCGAGATTCTTCACCTAAAGATTCTGCCACAGAAGTGGTAAAGGCGATTAGATCGTGTTTGGTAACCGCTTCTATTTCATCAATCCTAGCAATGTCAAATTTCGCATTTTTACATATCTTTTCACAATCGCTATCAGGGATTAGCCCAAGCTTATTCCAGCCTCTAACTAACGCCTTTTCTACCTCAAGCCACGCGGAATACTTTGCATTTGTGTCCCATAATCTTTTCATCTGCTCTCTTGCGTATCTCTCTACCATTTCAAATCCTTCATTTTGTTTATGTTAAAATAATACTAACATAACCCCCCTTAAAAGTTAGAAAATGCCCTATATCTACAAAGAATTTAAAATAAATTCCCCAATAAAAGCCTATGCGTTTTTAATGCAAGCACTCAATCTCTCAATGTCTGATGCACAACGCTACATCAACAAAGGAAAGGTGCGTTATCAAGGTAAAGTGCTGCAAGAGAAGGCAAAGGTTTTGAATGATTGTGTGCAAGTGCTTATTTTTCAACCCGATTCCATAGGTTTAAAACCGCTTTTTGAAAATGAAGATTTTGCGATTTTTAACAAGCCCTCTAAAATGTTAATTCACCCAAAGGGGAGATTTGAACATCATAGTTTGATTGATGAAGTGCGTGCGTCTTTAGGTTTAAAAGCGAGCCTTGCGCATAGGATTGATAGGGAAACAAGCGGGCTGGTGCTTGTCGGCAAGCATAAAAAGAGCATATCTGAACTTGGGTTGATGTTTTTAAATAACAGCATAAAAAAGGAATATCTAGCCCTAACGCGCGCAAAAGTTGGAATCCAAAATGTAAATTTTAAAGATTTTTGTCTCTCTTTGCCTATTGCTATACAAGAAAAGGGTGGAGATTTATGCGTGCGTTCTGTGTCTTTAAAAAACGCTCAAATGTGCCAAAAATTTAGGAATCTAAAATTTAAAGAAGCTAAGAGTGAGTTTGAAATACTAGGAATTTTAGAAAATACCTATAAAAATGCTAAATTTTTGCTTTTTAAAGTCTTGCCAAAAACAGGAAGAACACATCAAATACGCGTGCATTTAAACGCTTTAGGATATCCTATTTTGGGCGATCCTTTGTATGGCGCAAAAGATGTGCATAGTAGGGAGTATTTAGACGGGGAATTTATCATGCAAAAGTTGGAATCTAAAAACGCATTAAGCAATGAAAAACGCCTGGAATACTTCGGCGCAACGCGTTTAATGCTTCACGCTTATGGTTTAAAGTTTGTTTATAAGGGTAAGGAATTTGTCTTTAGAAGCATTGAAAATTTTGAGATTACTCAAAGTGTTCTAGGTTAATGCGATTTATGCTATAATCTAACAAATTTCAATTTAAAGGATATGTGATGATGCCAAGTGTTCAGCAATTACTGATTGTTTTGTTAATTATTGTCGTGCTTTTTGGCGCGAAAAAGATTCCAGATTTAGCAAAGGGCTTGGGTTCTGGAATTAAAAATTTCAAAAAAGCGGTGAAAGAAGATGATGAAGAAGTTGCGCAAAATACCAAGATTGAGCAAGATAAAGCAACAACAGCGCAAACAGATTCTAAGCCTAATGAAACTGCAAAAGTTTGATTAAAAGCAATGTATCACGCAATCAAAGAAATCATTGATGGCACGCTTGGGGTTTCTAGTGTGCTAGAAAAGCCACGAGATAAGAGTTTTGGACATTTTGCTTTGCCAACTTTTAGTTTTGCTAAGACATTGAAAAAAGCACCGCAAATCATTGCACAAGAGTTCGCGCAAAAGTTGGAATCGATCCCGCAAATTGCAAGTGTTAGTGTGGTTAATGGCTATGTTAATTTTAGTTTAAGCAACGCATTTTTGGGACAATGTGCGTGGGAGTTTTTACAAGATGATTTTAAGGAATCTAGCAAGCTAGAGTCCAAGAAGGTGGAATCTCGAAATGAAAAGGTTTTGCTAGAGTATGTCAGTGCAAATCCCACCGGTCCTTTACATATAGGACATGCTCGCGGAGCTGTGTTTGGCGATAGTTTGGCGCGCATTGGACGCTTTTTGGGCTATACAATCCACACAGAATATTATATTAATGATGCAGGCGCGCAAATTCAAAAGCTTGGGAAGTCCATTTATTACGCGGGACGCGCTTTAGTTTTTAGTGAAAGTAGAGAGTTGCCTAGTGAGTGCTATCAGGGGGAATATGTTTTTGAGCTTGCAGAATGTGCTAGAGCGGAGCTTGGGGAGAGTGTTTTTGAGAGTTTGGAATCTTTAGAAAAACTTAGTGTTTTTGGCAAGGATAAAATGCTTTTAGAAATAAAGAGCAATTTGGCACAAGTTGGAATCGTTTTTGATTCTTATGTGAGCGAAAGAGAGCTTTTCTCTCAATTAGATTCCACGCTAGAGTCACTAAAGGCACATAATGGAGTGTATGAGAGTGAAAATAAACTTTGGCTAAAATCCACAGAATTTGGTGATGAAAAAGATCGTGTGATTGTTAGAGAGAGTGGGGAAGCGACTTACTTAGCGGGAGATATTATTTATCATAAAAATAAATTTGAGCGTGGTTTTTCACATTATATTAACATTTGGGGGGCGGATCATCACGGCTATATCGCAAGAGTTAAAGCAGCTTTGGAGTATTTGGGATTTGATAGTCAGAAGTTGGAAGTGTTGCTTGCGCAAATGGTGGCACTTTTAAAAGATGGAATCCCATTTAAGATGAGCAAGCGCGCTGGGAATTTTATCTTAATGAAAGATGTTGTTGATGAGGTGGGGGCTGATGCGTTACGCCTTATGTTTTTAAGTAAAAAACCAGATACGCATTTAGAGTTTGATGTGGAATTGCTAAAAAAGCAAGACTCTAGCAATCCTGTGTATTATATCAATTATGCTCACGCTAGAATTTACACGCTGTTTTCTAAGTCAAACTTTACTATGGAATCTCTTAAGGCACTTTCCTTAGAACAATACAAGGCATGGGATTTGCAAGAGAGTTTGCGTGATTTACTAGTTTTAGCACTTGGGATTGAAAAGGTTTTAAGCGATGCGTTTTCCCAGCGATTAATTAATAAGGTAGTGGATTATTTATACACACTATCTGCGGACTTTCATCGTTTTTATAATGAAACAAAAATTTTAAATACAGATCAAGAAGAACAGATTTTAAAAGTACTTGTTGTAGTGGCGCATTCTCTTGCTTTGGGATTAGATTTGCTAGGCGTTAAAGCAAAAGTAAAAATGTAAAGGAGAATTTTTGAGTAAGGCGGTAATTTTTCCGGGTCAAGGAAGTCAAAGCGTTGGAATGGGTAAGGATTTGTTTGAAAATAGCGCGGAAGTTAGGGCGTTGTTTGAACAAGCAAGCGAGATTTTAAAAGAAGATATGCAAAAACTTTGCTTTGAGGAAAATACGAAATTAAATTTGACGCAATACACGCAACCTGCGATTTTGCTTGTAAGTTATAGTGTGTTTATGCTAGCAAAAGAAAAGTTGCAAAAAGATGGAATCGCTTTTGGGCTTGGGCATTCTTTAGGGGAGTTTAGCGCGTTATGTGCTAGCGGTGTGCTAGGGTTTGAAAAGGCGATTGCCCTTGTGCATAAACGCGGAATCTTAATGGAAGAAGCGTGCAAGATGAAAGCAGCTGGAATGATGGTTGTGCTAGGTTTAGAAGATGGAGTTTTAGAAGAGTTTTGTGAGAAAAAGCGCAATCTTGGGTTAAAGGTTTGGTGCGCAAATTACAATGGTGATGGACAAATGGTTTTAGGCGGAAGCAAAGAGGATTTGCAAAGCTTAGAAGTGGAGTTAAAAGGACTTGGTGCAAAGAGAGCTTTAATGCTTCCTATGTCTGTAGCAAGCCACTGCCCTGTGCTTGATAGTATGTGTGGGGAATTTAAAGTCCTGCTTGAAGATGCTCTTGGTGATTGCTTTGCTTTTCCTATTATTTCTAATGTGAGTGCAAAGCCATATCACACAAAGGAACAAGCATTAGAATTGCTAGCAAATCAGCTCATAGCACCTGTGCTTTATAAGCAATCTATCCGCGAAAATGATCGTATAATTAGTGGATTTGTAGAATGTGGTGGCAATGTGCTAAAAGGACTAAATAAGCGCCTAAGTCAAAAAGATACGATTTCTCTACAAACTTACGCTGAAATTCAAGATTTTTTACAAAAGGATTAAAATGATAATTGGAGTCATAGGAGCGATGCGTGAGGAAATCACACCACTTTTAGAGCATTATAAGGACTATGAAACTCTTGCATTTGGGGGTAATACTTTTTATAAAGTGGCATTAGGGAGTAAAACGCTAATTATCGCTTGTAGTCGTATTGGCAAGGTGCATTCAGCCTTAACTGCTAGCACGATGATTTTACATTTTGGTTGTGAGAGAATTATTTTTAATGGTGTTGCAGGTGGGATTAATCCTAGTTATAAAATTGGGGATTTAGTGCTTGCTAGCAAACTTTGTCAGCACGATGTGGATATTACGATTTTTGGGCATCCTTTTGGGTATTTTTCTGAAGGTAAGGTTTTTACAGAATCTGATTCTGTGCTAAATGGACTCGCAAAGGCTGTGGCAAAAGAGAATGGGATTAACCTTTATGAAGGGATTGTTGCAACAGGGGATCAGTTTATTGGCTCCAAAGAGCGTAAAGAGTGGATTAAAAAAGAATTTAACGCTGATGCTATTGAAATGGAGGGAGCAAGTGTGGCTGTGGTGTGTGATAATCTTAATACGCCTTTGTGTGTAATCCGCGCTATTTCGGATAATGCAGGCGATGAAGCTTTGGTGAGTTATGAAGAGTTTTTAGAATCTAGTGCTAGAGTTAGTGCTTCGCTTGTAATTAAGATGATAGAAAAACTATAAAGGAGCTGTGTTATGCGTTTAATTTTAGTGCGTCATGCAAAAGCGGAAGATAGGGAAAAATGGATTGATAAAGATGACTTAAAGCGACCTTTGACAAAAAAAGGCGTAAAACAAGCAAAAAGAATTGCAAAATATATTGGCAAAAAGTATCCAAATGTTGATGCGGTTATCTCATCTTTAGCGTTGCGTGCGTGCGATACAGCAAAATATATCACAAAAAAGCAAGCACATTGCACCTTTATTCCAACGCCAAATATCAACCCAGAAGAAGGGATTGAAGGCTTTTTGCGCAATAAAGATAAAATGGAAGAGGATTGGCAGACGCTTGTTGTGGTAGGACACGAGCCAAGTATTAGTGAGTTTGTGCGATTTATTTGCGCAAAAGGGACGCTAAATTTGCGCGTAAGCAAGGGTTGTGTGGTGGAGCTTGAACGCGAAAATGAAGATAATTGGGTGTTAGTTGGGTTAAATAATTTTTAAGGGTGTGAAATGTTTTTGGGGTATTTACCAGATTGTGCAAGTAAATTTAAGAAAAACGAAGTCTTAAGCAAGGTTTTTGGCTATCTTTTTGATGCGCTTGATACAGAAAGTGAGATGTATAAGCGCATTTGTTCTTTGGAAGCTGGAGCACAATTTGAAGTGCATTTTGATGGTGGAGCAAGGGCGATTGAGCAAGCTTATTACACAAAATCGCCAAAAGAAGCCTTTTATGAAAGCCATAGTCAAATGGTTGATTTTCAAATGGTTGTAGAAGGCAGAGAAATCTTTTTTGTCGCGCCAAATTCATTATGCGAGATTAAAACTCCTTTGGATTCCACAAAAGATTTGATTGAGTATTATCCTAGTGCGTTTATTTCCAGTGTGCAGTTGTTTTCAGGGAATCTTGCGGTTTTTGAATCATTTGACACACACGCAGGTGGAATTGCAACAGATTCTAGTGTAACACTGGTTAAAAAAGTGGTTGTCAAAGTCCCAAAAGAATATGTAAAGCTAGGTTTTTAAGCCATTAAGATTTATTTTCTATGGCTTTGAGACTTCTCTTGCTCTCTCTTTGCATCTTCTACGCCCTTTTTCCATAGGCTGTGGCGATGTAGGACATATTTTGCGCTGATTTTGCCACTAAACATTCCACTAAGCAATGGGCGGTTTTCTTTAAAGATAAACGCTGCTAGGTGTCCAATGATTGCAAGAATCATTAAAAACATTCCTAGATTGTGGAGTTGTGTCGCCCAAAACATTACGCCTTCGCTTAGGTTTAGTCCGCTTAAATTTTTATAAGTTTTAATTAAGCCTGTAATAATAAGAAGCAAAATAACAAATGCGATTCCAACATACGCTAGGCGTTGCTCTGGTAAATACTTTTCGCTAGGTGGTTCTTTGGTTTTTAAAAGCATTGCTTTAATCACAGCGATACTTCTTGAAAAATCTCCCTTTTTTGGAAGAATATCAAATTCCTTGCGACCGCTATGAAAAACAATGTGAAATAATACAAAAAAACAAAGAATTGCTGCAAAAACATAATGAATGATTAAGGAAATGTGATAATCCCCACTCCAGCCCATAAGTGGAAGTTCGTTGAGCATATAGCGTTTTGCCACTGGCATTTGTAGGATTCCACTAAAAATTAACCCAAAAATACTTAAGGCAACACCCCAATGCACGATTCTATTTTGTAGGCTTTGTCGTTCAATTTTGGCATTATTTTGCATTTTTATCCCCTTTGTTTGATTTTGCTATGGCAATTCCCCCAGCAATCGCCCCAACAACAGGGGCTAAAAGCACACTTTTAATGAGTGCCGAATCGCTACTTACGAAGTTTTTAACTTCTAGGTTTAAATGTGGAATTCCAACTTTTTGTGGTTTTTCTTTGGTGAAGCTATACTTTTGATTAAGGGCATTATCTAGTATTTCAAAAGGGATTGGCGAAACATAAAGCGTTGAAGTTCCGCCATTTTGGGTATCTCCATAAATATAAGTGCCTTGCATTTGCGCTTTTTGCTTATAGGATTCTGCAATTTCTTGTGATTTTTTGAAAATTTCATCTCTTTTACCAAAGGTAATTGCACCTTTAGGGCAAGAAGTTTCACAAGCTGGTGCTTGATTTTTTGCAAGTAAGTCCGCGCAAGAATCACATTTATACATTGCTCCACCACCGGCTAATTTTGGGGCGATTTTTAAATAGATTCCAACTCCGGCTTGTCTTTGTGGAATCCCCCAAGGACAGACATCACGACATTTTGCGCCACCAAAGCAAAAGGTATCATCAATGCTAACTGCGCCATTCTCATCTTTACTAATCACTCCAAAAGGGCAGATTTTTTGACAAGTTGGGTCATCGCAATGCATACAACGCCTAGGGATAAAGACTTCTTGTTGGCCTTGTGGTGTATCTAGGATAAGATTTTCTATGTAAGTCCAATTATAAGGCGTCAAACGCGAGATATTATCGCGATTTTTAGAATAATCTTCATAGATTTTGCGCGGAAAATAATAGGGAATATTAGAAATAGGATTTGGGAAGTTTGGCAAATTTTTGTTTTGACAGGCTTGCACGCATTTTGGAGTGCCTAAATCCTTACAGCCATCGCAACGCCCTATATCAATAATAGAAGCAGTTTTATAGGTGGGCTTAGTGGAATCTGTATTTTGTGGAGTTTCTTTGGCATTAAGACTCATTGCGCCAACGCTTGCGATTCCTATAACTTTGAAAAAATGGCGGCGATTGATTTGTTGCATTGTTTTGCCTTTTGTTTAATTTTATGCAATTATATGTGGAGTTTAGATAGAATAAAGTAACAAAGTTACTCTATTAATTAAGGTTGATTTTGAACGCTACAATTAAGAAATTAATGGAATCTTGGGGAGTTTCATCAAACGACTGCGCGGTGTATGCGCAAAAGATTTATACAAAAAATTTTCCCAAAAATTACAAAATTTTTAGCGAAGATGATGAGTGTCGTGGGCTTGTTTATATTTTAGATGGTGCATTACGCGCTTATATTGTCTCGCCTAGTGGAAAAGAAATTAATCTATTTATTTTGCAAAAAGATGAGTATTGTATTCTCTCTGCTTCGTGTATGTTAAAAAACATTTGCTTTGATGTAAATTTGGAGTTTGTCAAAACTTCTAGTGTGATGATTTTGCCTAGCAAAACCTTTAATATTCTTTGTGAAAAATACCCAGTGGCTAGAAAGTTTCAAGTAGATTTGGTGAGTGAGCGTCTCTCACGCGTTGTATTTACTCTTGGTTCTTTAGCATTTGATACATTGGGCGATAGGATTTTAGAGTTTTTAAAGACACGCTTGAGTGAGAGTTTGCAACAAGAGTCTAAGACGCTCTATGTAACACACGAAGAGATTGCAAATGCACTAGGGAGTGCTAGAGAAGCTGTTTCAAGAATGTTAAAAGAGCTTGAAAAGCAAGGTAAGGTTAAAACAGGGCGTGGAATCGTAGAGTTGTTGTAAGTTATTTGATAATTTTTATTGACAAATAAAAATAATTTTTGTAGTATAAGCGACTTTTTTATAGGACAAAAATTTATAGCTTTTAAGGAAAATCAATGTTTGAAAAGTTATTAAAAGATAATAATTTAAAAATTACTCCCCAAAGACTTGCAATTTTAAAAGAGATTCAAAGGTTTGGACATATTGGTATTGATGAGATTTACGAAAACATTAAAGAGAGTAATCCATCAATGTCGCTAGCAACGGTGTATAAGAATCTCACCTTTATGCAAGAAGCTAAAATTATTGATGAAGTGAAGCTTCCTAATCAAAAGCAACGCTACGAACTTGTGAAAAATCCGCATATTCATCTTGTTTGTGAAAAATGTGGGAGTATCACAGATATGGAAATGAAAGATTCTTTAGAGGCATTTAAGAAAGAATGCGCAAAGCAATCGCATTATTCGATTAAGGATACTTCTGTTGCAATGCTCGGCGTTTGTCCGAAATGTCAAAACCTAGATTAAGATAAGTCTATGGATTTAGAATTTTATATTTTAACTCCGCAAGATTCCAATCTTCAAGCGTATCAATATCTTGAACACGCGATTGTGGCAGGATAAAACTCAAAGAGTTTTCAAAAATATTTTCTCTCTCTTTCCAAATTTTTGCCTCAGCAAAATAAAATTGTCCCGCATCGTGATAGACTTTTTCTAAGTCTTGGGAGCGTTTGTTAAAATGCTTTTTAAAAAGCATTGTATTTTTGCCCTGCGTAAGAGTAAAGGCGCGAAATGGGGAATAATCATACTCCACAGCGCTAAAGCAATAGCAATCTTGCGCATTTTCTTTTGCCTGTAAAAAAGCATTTTTAAGCGTGCTGGAATCTAAAAGTGGTGCAGTAGCGTATAAACAGCATACAAAGGATTCCGCCTTTAAGTCTAAAGCTTCTATGGTGTGTAAAATTACTTCTCTAGTGCCTGTGTAATCATTGCTTAAATATTTTGGGCGTTTTAGTGCAGTTACGCCTAGTGTTGTCGCATAATTTAAAATCTCTGTATCATCACTTGAAACAATAATTTGAGAAAAGATTCCACATTTTAGAGCGTTTTGAATGCTATAAGCAAGAATGGGCTTGCCACAAAACTCTTTTAAATTTTTACGCAAAATCCGCTTGCTCCCACCACGCGCTGGAATCACACAAACACAAGACATTTTATGTTCTTTTTTGAATGGAATCTTTTAAAAGATTAATCACTTTTTGTTGTTCTTGTTCGCTTAGAGTTGGGAAAAGTGGTAGCGTGATAGTATTTTTATAATAGGATTCCGCATTTTTAAAATCCCCTTTTTTAAATCCAAAGCGCGCATAAAAGGGCTGCAAATGGATAGGGATATAATGCACTTGCGCACCAATGCCCGCATTTGTGAGTCTTTTAAAAAGCTCTTTGCGCTTGATTCCACTTTTTTTATTTAGCACAATCACATAAAGATGAAATGCGCTGTAATTATAGGATTCTACAAAGGGTAAGGTTAGCTCTAAATCCCTTAAGTTTTCATCATAGATTTTAGCTAGAGTATTGCGCTTTGCAACATAGCTTTCAAGGCGTGTGAGTTGTGAGAGTCCAAGTGCGGCGTGAAGCTCACTTAAGCGGTAGTTAAAACCTATAATTTGTTGTTCATAATACCACGCCCCTTGCTTTTTGTGCTCAAAGTCATTGCAATCCTTTGTAATTCCGTGGCTTTTTAGCATTTGCATTTTCTTTGCATATTTTACATTATTTGTGGTTGCGATTCCACCTTCTGCTGCGGTAATGATTTTTACAGGGTGCAGGCTAAAAATGGTAATATCACTAAAGGCGCAAGAGCCAATGGGATAGGTGCGATAACTTCCACCAAGTGCGTGAGAGGCGTCTTCAATGATTTTAAAGCCATATTTTTTTGAAAGCTTAAAAATACTTTCCATATCACAGCTTTGCCCTGCAAAATGCACTACAACAAGCACTTTAGGAAGCTTGTGCTTTTTGGTGCGCTTAAGTTTAAGGCTCAAAGATTCTACGCTAAGATTGTAAGTTTTAGGGTCAATATCTACAAAATCCACTTTTGCTTCACAATAGATTCCACAATTTGCGCTTGCAACAAAGCTATTTGTGCTAGTCCATAGCCAATCTCCCTTTCTTAATCCAAGTGCAAGCGCGGCACAATGCAAGGCAGAAGTTGCGCTATTAAAACTTATGCTAAATCCCGCTTTGACTTTCTTTGCGATTTGTGTTTCAAACTCTTGTGCTTTTGGTCCTTGCGTGATGAAGGGAGATTTTAGCGTTTCTACAACTGCATTAATATCAGCTTCTAAAATTTCTTGTCTGCCATAGGGTATCATAGTAACTCCAAAAGTTCTTGTGGGCTTAACCATTGCGTGTTTGAGCCAGAATCATAGGAAAATCCGCGCGGGACAAGTTTGCCTATCTCACCTAGCGCATTTTTGCTAAAGTCTGTTAAGAAGCTAAATTGAATGGTTGGAGCTATCACATAATGATCGCTAAAAGCATAGGTAATATGGCTATCATCACTAGGACACATTGTTTCGTGGATTTTCTCACCCGGGCGGATTCCAATAATTTTGTGTGGTAAATTTGGGGCTAGGGCTCTTGCAACTTCTGTAATTTTCATTGAAGGAATCTTAGGAACAAAAGTTTCCCCGCCTTGCATTCTTCCAAAGTTTTTTAGCACAAAATCTACGCCTTGTTGCAAAGTAATCATAAAACGCGTCATTTCAGGGTCTGTGATGGGAAGCTCTTTTGCGCCTTCTTTAATGCACTTTTGAAAAAAGGGAATCACAGAACCACGCGAGCAAATCACATTCCCATAACGCACAACAGAAAAGCGTGTTTTACGCGTGCCTGCAATATTATTTGCCGCAACAAAGAGTTTATCGCTTGCAAGCTTTGTTGCACCATAGAGATTAATAGGGTTTGCTGCCTTATCGGTAGATAGTGCAATCACCTTATCTACTTCATTTGCAAGGGCAGCATTGATAACATTTTGTGCGCCATTGATATTTGTTTTAATGCATTCCATAGGATTATATTCAGCCGCTGGAACTTGTTTAAGGGCGGCAGCGTGGATAATATAATCAATCCCTATTGTAGCTTCTCTTAAGCGAGCTTCATCACGCACATCACCTAGAAAATAACGCATACAAGAAGCATTGTAAGTTTGCGCCATTTCATATTGTTTAAGTTCATCGCGAGAGAAAATTACAATTTTTTTAGGCTTATATCGTTCTAGCAAGGTTTTTGCATAACGCTTGCCAAAACTTCCTGTCCCCCCTGTGATAAGAATGCTTTTGTTATTAAACATCTCAATCCTTCTGTAAAAAATGGATTCTATTATAGCAAGTAATATCTTTATTAATTTAAGGTTTTGTAAAATAAAATTTGTATCAAGTTTTGCTAGGGAGTGTGATTTTGAAAAAATTCTGCGTTTTGTTGTTGGGCTTTTGTGCTTTTGTGCGTGCGGATAGTGTTTTGGATTCCATACATTTAAAAGCACTTTTGCAAAATGTGCGTGAAAATCCACTCATTGAAGCTAGAAATACGGAATCCAAAGCGTTAAGATCTGAGAAAAAGGCACTTTATGGGGAGTATTTGCCAAAGGTTGCGTTAGGCTATGCTTATCAAAACACGCTAAACCCTGATATTTTCTACCCAAAGCGTGTTGATGGAATGTTTTTAGAAGCGCAATGGTTGCTTTTTGATGGATTAAAGCGCGAAGGTAAGCTAGAAACAGCAGAATATAAAATCAAGGCTAAGGAAGCACAAGCAAAAAGCACAAAAGACAAGTTAGAATTAAAAATCATACAAGAATATTTTAATGCCTTAAGTGTAGAAGGCAAACTAAATGCGCTAAAACATCAGCAAAAAGAGCTTAAAGAGAGTATAGCAAAGTATGAAAAATTCTACGGAGTAGGGCTTGCAACACTGGATACGCTAGAGGCTATCAAGGCGCAAAGCTATCAAAATTCTTATGCGATAGAATCTCTAAAGCTTGCCTATAAAGCGCATTTAGAACAACTCTCGCTTTTAAGTGGTGTGCAAGTAACTTTGCTTAATGCAAGGGCAAAGTTACAAGAAGTTTCTTTGGAGATTCAAAAACAACAAAGAGAAGATTTGCAAGCAAATTTTTATGCAACAAAGGCAATGGAGAGTGCAAAGTCTCAATACACTTATTTTCCACAAATTGCGCTAACTAACCGCTACACGCGCTATAACTATCACAATCGCAATATTCCACTCTTGCCCTTTAATATCCCCTTAGAAGATCCAAGTTATCAAAATATTTTTGGAATCTCTATAAGCTTTACACTATTTGATAGCTTTGCAACTTTAAGGGCAAGAGAAAGTGCGAGACTAAATGCATTAGCAGCAAATCTTAAATACGCATATTTAAAAAACTCACAAGATAAAGAGTTAATCATTGCCAAAGAAGCATTAAAAAGCGCGAAAGAAAAAATCACTTGGGCAAAATCAGGCGTAAAGTCTGCTTCTATTGCATATTCTTATGCAAAAGAGAAGTTTAACGCACAACTTATTGATTATACGCAGTATTTAAATGCGTTAAGTACGCTTTTAAATGCGCAAAGCTTTTATGATGAAGCTCGATTTAATTATGAGATTAAAAAGGCGGAGTTTCTTTATAAAAATGGAAATGCTCTAGCGGAGTTTGTGGATTAAAAATATTTAACTTTTTTAAAGTTTCGCCGATTTTGCTTAAAAGAGATTTAGTTTTATCTAATCATAAGGGATTAGCAATGCAGATTGAAGCAAAACTTAGTGTGGATAATTCAAGTGCTTTGCAGTTAAGGAGCATGAGACTCACACCGCAAGAACTAGAAGAAATAATGAGGCAAGAACAAGAGCATTTAGAGCGTAGCAACGCTGCGGCAATGAATGCTAAGGTTAATCAGATTTTAGGAAGTGATTATGGGCTAGATGCGAATAAGCTTAATTATTTTACTTCAAACTTCTACTCACATAATGTATCGTACGATAAATTTGGGAACACAATCTTTGGCTCTGCTTATAATAGCTTCTTAAAAAACGGAATCTCAGGGTTTTATGGAGATGTTTTAAATACTGCTGGAAAGTCTAGTTATCTTGATACACCTATTGGGAAAATGGAAGTTTTTTTGGACTTAGATAATATGAATGGCAAGTATAATGCCGGAAAAATTAGCAGTATGGGCAAGCTTATTAATTTAGATGTTAACCAAGATGGTTTCTTAGATGCTGATGATGAGTATTTTGACAAATTAAAGCTTAAGGGTTATAACTCTGAAGGCGAAGAAGTGGTGCTAAAGCTTAGTGATGTGTATAATGCGTTAGATTTGACAAGATTTGTTAATACGCAAAAGGATATAGACGCTGAGATTGCAAAATATGGACACAGTAAGCTAAAAAATGGAACAAGTTTGTTTCGCCCAGAAGAAAGTTATAAAAGAATAGATGAAAAGGGCATTAAGAATTTAAAGCTATTCTTTAAAAACAATGGCACAGAAGATGGCTGGATAGATTTAAGAGAGAGTTATAAAGACGAGTTTGGATTAGAACGCTTTGTGTATGCGGATATAATGGAATCCCTGAAGTTTTCCTATAAGAAAACAGGGGCAAATAAAAGGATGCATTTAGAAGAATTGCGCTTTAGTATTTATGATGGACGCAATGAAACTAACAAGGCAACCGCTTCTAGTCATCTTAGTGATATACGGAACCGTTTCAATGCAATGAATAACGACTATTACAGGCAGGATAATAAGCAATCTATGGATTTAAATGGCAGAGTTAATTTTAGAGAACCTGCTAATAAACTTGCCATTCAAAGAGAGTTTCAAGTAGTTACGGGGACGAAGTTTAGCGAAGCGAAGTTTAAAGAGTTTTATCAAGGCTTAAATGATCCAAAAACAGCAGAGCAATACGCGTATTCTCTAAAGGATACGGATTCTGTTGTGGCAATGAAGCTTCACGATAATGGAAAATTATCTTTTGTTTTTGATTCTGGGAGAAGTGTGAGTGTTGATATAAGGGATATTTTTGTAACTGATGGTGAGTTTAATCTCACAGAAAAGCAGCAGAGATCTAGTACAATGAGCGATGCAACAAGTCTAAATGAAGAGGAGCTAAACAAGCTTGACTTTACACAAGTTGGAGTGCAAACGGATAATGGAATCATATCTTTAGCAGATTTAGGCATACAATTTATCCAAAAAGATATGCTTGCAAATGGACAAACAGGCTTCACACTTGTAAAAGGCGATGGTTCTACGCTTGCTGCTTTGGATTTATATAGAATTAGAAGTGTAGAGAGTATGCTTTTATTTAGTGAGTTAAGCGAAAAAGACAAATTGCGTCCCAAGTTTGAAAAAGAAGCATAGGAAAGTTTTAAGAGAAAAGCATTACAATGCGTCAAAGAATAAGGGGGAATTTAGCATTGTAAGGAAGGCTTTTGAAAACTTGGATTTGTGGAATTTTGAGTGTTGTAGTATTTGCGCTTGGGCTAAAGGCAGAATCGCAAATACAAAAAGAAGTCTATGCAACTTTTGAAGTGCAAGCAATACAAAGTGCGCTTTTAGCTCTTAGTGCAAATGGAGTTGTGGATAGAATTTATGTAGAAATTGGGAGTGTTGTTAAAAAAGGTGATAAACTTTTAGAATTAAGGGCAAAAGATTTAAAAGAAAATGTGCAAGTGGCTAAGGCAGGCTTAGAAGCCTTAAGAGTAAAGCATAGTTTTCTATCTAAACAATTTAAGCGCTATGAAAAGTCTAAAGACGCGTTAGATTTAAACACATTTGAAAAAGTTCAAGCAGAATACAAGGCAAGTGTTTTTGAGCTTCAACGCGCAGAAGCAAACTATGCATTACAAAAAGAATTGCTAGAAAACACGATTCTTTATGCGCCCTTTAGTGGAGTGATTAGCCAAAAGTTTGTGGAAGTTGGTGATGGAGTTGGGGCTATTTCAAGCAAGGCATTTGCCCTAGAATCCTTAGAGAAAAAGGCAATTATCCATTTTGATTCACGCTATTTTGAAGTGGTGCAAGTGGGAGACAGCTTTGCCTATAAGATTGATGGAATCTTGCAAGATTCTAAACTCACACTTCACAAGATCTACCCTAGTGTGGATAAAAATACCAAAAAGGCAATAGCGGAAAGCTTAATAAAGGAATCCAAAATCCCATCAGGTATCTTTGGCGATGGAATGATTTATCTCTCGCCTAAAAAGTCTAATAAAAAGCCAAAAAGAGTGTTGTAATGTCAAAATTTGCTATCACGCATCCTATTAGTGCCTTAATGTTTGTATTAGCTCTTGTGTTTTTTGGGAGTGATGCACTAAGGCGTTTAAGCGTTTCGCTTTATCCTAATGTCGATGTGCCTGTAATTACAATCACTACCGTTTATCCCGGAGCAAATCCAGAGATTGTAGAAGGAAAGGTTACAGATAGGATAGAAGAAGCAGTTAGTGGAATAGAATCGCTTAAGAAAATCACTTCCACAAGTGCTGATAGTGTGAGCATTGTTGTAGTGGAGTTTGAGTTAGAAAAAGATATTAATATTGCCGCAAATGATGTGCGCGATAAGATTTCTACAATTAGTTTTGGAAGCGAAGTTAAATCTCCCATTGTGGAGAAGTTTGATGTAGGTGGTGCACCGATTGTTTCGCTCTTTATCACTCCCAAAAAGCCTATAAAAAACACGCAAGAGCTGTTGGAATTAAATTTGCACACAGATTTAAATGTTAAACCCTTAATTCAGCGGATTAAAGGTGTGGGGAAAGTCAATTTAGTTGGGTATTTAGAAAGAGAGATTAAAATTAGTCCAAATCCTAGCGCATTAAACAAATATAATCTTAGCTTTAGTGATATTGCACGCGCGATTAATGCGCAAAACATTGAAATTGATGGAGGTCGGCTAATCAATGAAAAAAGAGAGTGGAAAATCTTAACAAAAGCCGATGCTACAAGTGTGCAAGACTTAGGAAATATCCTTATCGCACAAGGGATTAAACTAAGCGATATTGCAGTTATTTTAGATTCCACAAAAGAACAAAGAAGCTTTTCAAATCTTGCAACACCACAAGGAAGTCATAGCGGAATCTTACTAGAAGTGCAAAAAATCACGGGGGCAAATGAGATTGAAATTGCTAATTCTTTAAAAGCCATTTTACCGGAGTTGCAAGCAATGGACGAGAAGTATGAATTACATCTTGTGCGTGATACGACAAATTATATTAAAGATACGATTGCTGCTGTGGAGTTTGATTTAATTTTAGGAGCGTTTTTAGCTGTGTTTGTGGTGTTCGTATTTTTGCGCAATTGGCGCATTACCTTTATTGCAAGCCTTAGTATTCCTACTTCTGTAATGGGTGTTTTTGCGCTGATGTATGCCTTTGGTATGACGCTAAACCTTGCAACAATGATTGCCATAACTCTTGCTATTGGAATTATTATTGATGATGCTATTGTTGTGATTGAAAATATTTATAAAAAAATTGAAAATGGAGAAGAGCGCAAAAAGGCAGCTTATGATGGGGTAAAAGAGATTGGATTTGCTCTTGTGGCGATTTCTTGTATGCTACTTGCCGTGTTTATTCCTATTGCAAATATGAGTGGGGTAACAGGGCGGTTTTTTACTTCTTTTGGGATTACACTTGCTGGTGCGATTGTAATTTCTTATTTAGTTGTGATTACCTTTATTCCAATGCTAAGTGCGCGTATTGTGGATACACAGGCAGTAAATAGTAGATTTTATCTTTGGAGTGAAAAATACTTTAAGGCTTTAGAGCAATTTTATCTATCTGTGTTAGGGTGGGTTTTAAGGCATAAAGCACTTGTAATAGGTGGAATCCTAAGCGTATTTGTGGCTTCTTTGTTTTTGGTTGCGCGTTTAGGGATTGAGTTTTTGCCATCAGAAGACAAGGCGGAGTTTGATATTAAGCTAGTTAGCAAGCCAGGAATTTCTTTGCAAGAAATGCAATACCAAACTTTAGAGATTCAAGAACATTTGCAAACTTTAAGTGAAGTGGAATATAGTATTTTAAATATTGGATTTACTGCGGAGCAAAAGGTGTATGAAGCCAAGATTTATGTGCGTCTTAGCCCTTATAACAAGCGCGAACGCTCGCTTAAAGAGATTATAGAGTCTTTAAGAGGAGATTATAAGCCTTTTTCTGAGAGGTTTAAAATGGAGATTGCTATTATTGAAATTCCACAAATTAGTTTGGGTGAAGATGATTCTCCTTTACAAATGGCAATTTTCTCACAAAATCCAAATGCGCTTGCAAGTAGCGTGCAAAAGATTCAAAACTTAATGGAGCAAAGTGGCAAATACCTCGATATTCACACAGATGTTAAAGCGCAAACACCTCAAATTCGCCTTAAAATTAATCGTATTTTAGCTGCACAATATGGCTTTAGTGCTAAAGAGATTGCCATTGCTTTAAATAGTGCTTTTAGTGGCGTGCAGGAAGTTTCATATTATAGGGAAAATGGGAAAGAGTATAACATTGTATTGTTGAGTCCTAAAAAGGATTCCATTGTTGATATTAGTTATCTTAGTTTAAGAAATGCACAAGGGCAAAATGTATTTTTAGATGGGCTTGTGGAGATTGAAGAAGTAGCGGCAGTTACAAATGTGAAGCGTTATGATAGGCAACGCAGTGTGATGGTGTATGCAAATTTAAGTGAAAATGTGAGTTTAGGGGAAGCTACAAATTATTTAGAGCAAAATAAAGCACAATGGCTAGAAGATGGTGTGCATTATAAAGTGGAAGGATATGCAAAATATATGCAAGAAACAAATGCCGCCTTTGTGGTAGCTATGGTTTCAGCTTTGTTTTTGATTTATTTCATTTTAGCCTCCTTGTATGAGTCGCTTTTAGAGCCTGTGATTATTATGATAACCTTGCCTTTGAGTTTTACAGGGGCTTTTTTGGCGTTGTTTTTAAGTGGAGCAAGTTTGAGTTTGTTTAGCATTATGGGGCTTATGCTTTTAATGGGGCTTGTAGGTAAGAATGCAACGCTTATCATTGATGTGGCAAATGAGAAGCGCGAAGAGGGGATGGATATTGATAATGCAATTTTACACGCGGGTGTGCTTAGATTGCGTCCAATTTTAATGACAACCATTGCAATGGTGTTTGGAATGTTACCTTTAGCGCTTGCTGGTGGAGCTGGAAGTGGGATAAAATCGCCAATGGGGATAGCGATGATTGGGGGATTGCTTGTTGCAATGGTGTTAAGCTTGCTAATTGTGCCAGCGTTTTATAAGATTTTAGCACCACTTGATACGCGTTTAAGAAAATGGTATGCATAAACCTAGAATCACTCTTAGGAGTAATGCATTCCTAAAGATATGTTATTAAATGTTATTATTGGGAAATGCTAAAAAGACTCTAAAATGCTAGCTTCTATGGAGTCAAAAATGGACTCTTGCTCTGTTTATTGCACATTCCACTTGACTTTACAAAAAAACGATACAATGCCCTCTCCAAATTCAAAATAAAGGAAAAAAATGACAAAAATGACAAACTAAACAGAATCTAATGATAAATCTAACAATAGGCGAGATTTTCTTAAAAATTCACTGCATTTAGCGGGTGGATTAGCATTTGTTGGTATGGGAGCAAATACACTTTTAGCACAAGATTCTAAAGCTTCTAAAATCGCTTCAATCCCATATCCTAGCGGAGCAAACCTTGCAAACAATCCCCGTTTTAATACAATCTCAAGTGTAAAGCTAAATAATGGAATCTTTATGCCAATTCTTGGGTTTGGCACACTCAAATTAGGTAATCAAAAAGAAACGCAAAAATATGTAGAACAAGCATTAGAAGTGGGATTTAGACTTTTTGATACCGCACAAAGCTATGGCAATGAAGAAGGCGTTGGAAGGGCGATTAAATCTAGTGGGATTAGAAGAGAAGAGCTTTTTATCACTTCTAAGCTTTTTAAAGCCTATGCGACAGAGGATAAGGCAGGAAAAGCCTATGATGAGAGCTTAAAGAAATTGCAAATTGATTATGCGGATTTATATCTTATCCACCAGCCTGTAAATGACACTTATGGTGCGTATAGGGCGATGAGTGAGCAGAGAGTTAGGGCTATTGGCGTGAGTAACTTTAGCGATGCTAGACTAATGGATTTTGTGCAAAATTTTGAAATCACTCCGGCTGTAAATCAAATAGAGTGCCACCCACATTTTCAGCAGATACAAGCCCAGCTATTTTGCCAAAAACTTGGAGTGCAAATGGAAGCGTGGAGTCCCCTAAAACAAGCATGAGATAATATATTGCAGGATAAAACTTTGCGTGAAATAGGTAGCAAATACAACAAAACTCCCGCACAAGTGATTCTAAGATGGATAGTGCAAAGAGGCATTGTAACCATACCAGCTAGTAAAAATATAGCCCATATGAGAGAAAATTTTAATATTTTTGATTTTTCATTAGATAGGGCGGATTTGCTTAAGATAGCCGAGCTTGACACACCGCATAGAATGCTTGATCACGCCAATCCAGATACGATAAAATGGCTCAATGAAAGAGAAATCGGCACAACTTTGAAAAGATAAGAAAGATTGGAATATTAGAAACTAGATTAAAGAATCCCAAATGGGATTCTTTTAATTATTTTAGTGTGAAAAGAATGTTCTTGCCATCTTGATAACTTAAGATTTGGAAAGTTCCATTTTCTGAAATTAACAAGCTTCTAGCATTTGTAATTGTTTGTGGGTAACTAATAGTTTTTGTTATGCTCTCACTTTGTGGATTAATCACAACAATCACATTGTGGTTTTTGCTAAGTGCATAAAGTTCGCCTTTGTGATACACCATAGAAGTAATGTATAAATCACCGAGTGTTTTGCCTTCTTTAAGTGTTGCATTTGGGATAAATTCTGCGGATAGGATTCTATCTTTTAGAGAGAATTTACTAATCACAAGTGTTTTGGCATTTTTGTTATTTGGTGTTGTTGCAAGATAGAAATACTTGCCATCACTTGCTATGCTTGCAGTGTGGAAAAACTTGGATCTTACCGTATCTAAACGACCTCTGCCTAAGCCTTCACCTTGTCCTTCAAATTTATCTGCACCTTTGATAAAGTCTGCGTATTGCTTAACTTCAGACGCATTTGGGTTTTGTTGGAATCGTAAAAAGGATTTGTTAGAGCCCATTAAGATATATTTGTTATCCATATAAGGGATAATGCCGATGATTGGATCAATCGTCGCTGAAAAATAAGGATCTAGCTGGAAGCTTGATTTTTCTTTAAACGCATCATCTAAGAAAGCAACATCAAATTTTGAGCTCACAACATACTCACCATAAATGTAATTTAATGTATTAATAGGCTTTGAAAATTCAATGTCTTTGCTTGTTGCAACTTCTAATGCTTCATCAACATTTAAAGGGGCATTTTTGCTATCGTTGTCAAATACGATTCCAAGTTTTTGGCTTGCAGGAGCAAATGCGTAATCTGGTGCTTTAACATCTCTTGCGCCTAAAAATGAGAATCCCTTAAGCTTGCTATTCCAATAATCAGTAGACCAAATGATATATTTAGGATTTAAACTAAATCTTACTGGATCTCCTTGCCCTGCATAAGGTGGAATCCCGGTGCTTACAAAGGCTTGAAAAACATTTGAAGCAATGATAAATGTTGTAATAAGCACAGCAATAAATGAGAATTTTGTCCAATCTCTAATTTTTTTGCCAGCCATTTCTGTATCAAATTCTCCAAATTTTGGAGCAAATGCGAAAATTACACCTAGTAATAAAACAACTGCCCAAAACACAACTTCTGCCCAAAAATAAGTATGGATTCCAAAAACAGCTAGCCCAAACCCTTGATCCAAATCACGCATAGCGTGGTTTCCAAAGTGTGCAAGAGATTGATACAATCCAAATGCAGTAACAATTAATAGTGCAGAAACATATTTGCCTTTAATTCCATATCTAATGATAAAAAACGCAATCACACCGATATAAATCATTGCTTGGCGTTGTCCCCAGCATAGCGTGCAAGGGCTATCCCCTAGCATATAGCCAAACACAAGATTTGCAATACCCACAGGTAATAAAATAATTAAAAATCCTGCTAAACACATAAGTGTGTAGAAATTTTTTGCTTTTACATTTTCAGTCATTGTTCACCCTTTAAAGATTCATATTTGTAAGCAATGCACTTGATTTATGCGCAATGTAAAGCACAATCATAATTACCCACGAAATCATTACAAGATTAAAAGCCAGTTTTTCTTTTTCTGGTTTTTTGATGATTAAAATCATCGCAATTAAAACCATCAGAAGTTCTAAAAACTCCATAGCGACTCCTTGAAAAATAATGTTGATAAAGATCAAACGAGACGAAATTCTAGCAAAGAGTCCATTCTTGAAGTGTTAATTTTTTAAACTAAGAATGATAATTAAGAATGTTGTAATTTTAAAACACTTCATAAAGTGAGTTTGCTTTTTTCATCCACTCTTCTAGCTCTCCCCATTTCTTCTCTTGGATTAGGGCTTTTGCAAAGGCTAATTCTGCTTCAAAACAATCAAGGGATTTTAAAAGCTCTTCTCTGTTTTGCTTAGAAACATCGCTCCACATTCTAGGCGAGCTTTTTGCAATCCTTACCATACTCTTAAATCCTCCACCTGCAAGGGCTAGAATATCTGTTGGGTTTTGCTGGGATAACACAGTGTTTGCAAGTGCATAGCTAATAATGTGGGGTAAGTGGCTAATGAAGGCTGCGTGGTTATCGTGGGATTTGGAATCCATTTTGATAATGTGCATTTTTAAAGCGACAAAAATTTCCTTTGCCATCGCCACTTGCAGCTCTCCGCTTTGTTCTAAATCTGTTAAAACAATGATATGGTTGGGTAAAAGCTCTTTAAAAGCGGCTTTTGGTCCAAAATTTTCTGTGCCACTCATAGGATGGGCGCAAACAAAGTTTTTGCGAATCTCACTAGGAATGCTTGTTGCAATTAAATGCTTAGTGCTACCTAGATCAATGATTGTGCAATGGGGTGCAACGCCAACAAGTTCTGGGAGTAAATGCAAGATTGCCTCCACGGGTGTGGCTAGAAAAATCACATCACAATGCTTGATTTCTTCTAAGCTTACGCCCTCATCAACAAGTCCCAAAGAGAGTGCTTGTTGTAAATGAATAGGATTATTATCTAATCCTACAATGCTTTTAAACATTTGTGTTTCTTTAAGTGCTAGCCCTAAAGAGCCACCAATTAGTCCTAGTCCAATGATACCTGCTTGCATAATTTACCCTAAAATAAAATTTTAGTTGCATTATAATATTGTTTTTATCTATAAAAGGTTAGAATCACAGGATTTTTTGATAAATTTTAAAGTAAGGCTTTTTGTAATGCTTTTTCCTAAAACTCTATTATCATTAACTCCCCTTTGTTTGTTTTTTTCTATAAGCGCGAATGCTATGAGTTTGCCAAAAATTAAAGAGGTGCATTATGAGGGATTAAATCATATTTCACCTTTGATTGCAAATGAAATTGCTAAGGTGCGTGTGGGAGAGCCATTGGATATTGATCGCATAGATGTTTCGGTGCGTGATTTTTATGCGCAGGGATATTTTAAGGATATTTGGGTAACGGAAGAAAATGGAATTTTAACTTACCATTTTGTGGAAAAACCAGTGATTGCAAGTTTGATTGTTAGTGGATATGGAGCTGGGAAGGAACAGCAACAACTTGATAAAGAAATTGGTCTAAAAAAGGGCGATGTGTATGATGAAAATAAAATTGCAAATGTGCGTCGTCAAATTGTTAGATTGCTTGAAGCGCAAGGCTTTTATGATAGTGTTGTTGAGGTTAAAACAGAAGAAATCTCAAAAAATGCATTAAAAGTTACACTTGAGATTAATAAAGGCGAGAATATTATTATCAGAGAGGCAAACTATTATGGAAGAGACAATTTGTCTGTATCGCGCATTGAAGCAGCAATAGCAAATAAGGAAAAAGATTTTATTGGCTGGATGTGGGGGTTTAATAATGGAAAATTACAAATTAATGAGTTGGAATCCGATCGCTTAAGAATTCGCGATTTGTATTTGCAAAAAGGATATTTAGATGCAGATGTTAGCGTTCCATTTCTAAAAACGGACTTTACAACTTACAATGCGATTTTAGATTATCATATTAATGAGGGTGAGCGTTATAGAGTATCTGAAGTGGAGATTATTCTGGAAGAAGATGTAATTGAAACAGAGAAGCTTTATGATGATCTCAAGCTTAAAAAAGGAAAAGTCTATAATATTGCAAAAATGCGTGATGATATGGAATCTATTCGTTATAGAATTGGAGATTTGGGCTATGCTTTTGTGCGTGTTACTCCAGATTTAGATAAGAATCAAGAGGAAGGAAAAGTTAGGCTTGTTTATTATGTGCAACCAGGTAAAAAAGTGCGCGTGAAAGATGTTATTATCTCTGGGAATAATAAAACGCTTGATAGGGTTGTGCGCAGGAATGTTTTGTTGGCTCCAGGTGAAGAATACGAGATGAGTAAAATTCAACGATCCAAGAATGCTCTTATGCGTACAGGCAGTTTTGAGAGTGTTGATATTCAAGAAGAGCGTGTAGATGAAGAAAATGTTAATTTGCTTGTGAAAGTAAAAGAAGGTAAAACTGGGGAATTTGCATTTGGTTTGGGATATGGAAGTTACGATGGTTTGATGGGAAGTGTTTCTATCAAAGATCGTAATATTTTTGGAACAGGATTGACTGCTGGGGTATATTTGGATAAAAGTGAAGTCTCTACGGCATATCGTTTAAATCTTTACAATCCAGCAGTCTTAGATAGTGAATATTCCTTGGGGACAGATGTCTATCAAAATGACTATGAAAATTATGACTACACAGAGACTTCTACTGGATTTAGCGTTGTTGGAGGTAGGAGAATTTGGGAAGATTTGGAATTGACACTTGGATACACTTTTCAAGAGACTAAATTGAGTGATTTTGATAGCAAATCATTAGAAGAGCTTTATCGTAGGTATTATTATCCTGGAACCTATGTAAAATCCTCTATTATCCCTGGTTTTAGTTTTGATAATACCGATGCATATCTTTTTGCTAAAAATGGGATTAGGGCATCTGGAAATATAGAATATGCTGGAGTTGGAGGGGACGCAGAGTTTATTAAATACCAAGGAAGTTACAATTTTTACAAATCTATTGAAGAATGGGTGGATATTGATTTGATTTTTAGATATCGTGCAAGAGCTGGTTATGTGCAAAGTGAGGGATATTTGCCCATTAGTGAAAAGTTTTATTTGGGGGGTATAAATAGTGTGCGTGGATTTGAAAGTCGTTCTATTACCCCAAGGGATAAGTTTGGTTTAAGGATTGGTGGAAAGCAATATTTTTATAATACTGTTGAATTAAGTTATAACCCTTTTGAAACTATACAGATGCGTTTTACAGCATTTTATGATTATGGAATGATTGGAAATAAGAATATTAATGATATGCAGCGTAGCTCTGTCGGTGTTGGAATAGAATGGGTTTCTCCAATTGGTGTGATTAATTTCATTTTCCCAAGAGCATTGGATGACAAAAAAGGTGATGAGACTTCATCTTTTGAGTTTTCAATGGGACAGAGGTTTTAATGCCTGAATCTTTACAGGAAGTTTTTGCTAAAAACTCTAGGGAGCAAAATGCAGTTGTTAAGACGGAAATACCGCGTGTAAGCACAGATGAGATTCTGCGCTTAATGCAAAATGCTTCCTTAAAAGAACTTGGCAAAAAGGCTTTAGAAATTAAGCGTAAATTACATCCCGATAATTTAACCACTTTTGTTGTAGATAGAAATATTAATTACACAAATATTTGTTGGGTGGATTGTAAATTTTGTGCATTCAAGCGACGAATTAATGAAGAAGGCACTTATATTTTAAGTTTTGATGAGATTGATAAGAAAATAGAAGAGCTTTTAGCTATTGGCGGCACACAAATTCTCTTTCAAGGAGGTGTGCATCCAAGCTTAAAAATAGAATGGTATGAAGATTTAGTGCGCCACATTACTAAAAAATACCCACAAATTACAATCCACGGATTTTCCGCAATTGAGATTAATTATATTGCAAAAATTTCTAAAATCTCTATTTCTGAAGTGTTGCAAAGGCTTCAAAAATGCGGGCTTGCTTCAATCCCAGGAGCTGGAGCGGAGATTTTAAGTGATAGGGTGCGTGATGTGATAGCCCCCAAAAAGTTAGATTCTGATGAATGGATTGAAGTGCATAAAGAAGCACATAAGCTTGGAATCAAAAGCACAGCGACAATGATGTTTGGAAGCGTGGAGAGCGATGAAGATATTGTAGAACATTGGGAGAGGATCCGTAATCTTCAAGATGCAACAAATGGTTTTAGAGCATTTATTTTATGGAGTTTTCAGCCGGCATTTACGCCTTTGCAAAAAGAGATTCCAACTTTGCATAAAGCTTCTTCAAATCGCTATTTACGCCTGCTTGCTTGCAGTAGAATCTTTTTAGATAATTTTCAAAATATTCAAAGCAGTTGGGTTACACAAGGCTCTTATATTGGGCAACTTGCTCTATTGTTTGGAGCAAATGATTTAGGTAGCACAATGATGGAAGAAAATGTTGTGGCAGCTGCTGGGGCTAGAAACTCTATGAACCAGCAAGAAATGATTAGTTTAATCCGTGATGTAGGGGAGTTTCCGGCAAAGAGAGACACAGCTTATAATATTTTGGAGCGATTTTGAAAAAGATCTTTGTATTGTTTTTTAGTTTGTTTGTGATGAAAGGGGTTTTGATGGCAGTTGAGATGAAAAGTTTGCAGATTAATGGCGTGGAGATTCCTGTGGTTTTTGAGCAAAATACACAATTGCCGCTTTTTTATGTGCAGCTTGTTTTTAAGGGTGCTGGGGGCGTTAGTAATGGCAGAAATCTAGGGTTAGCCGATGTTACAAGCTCCATTTTAAACGAAGGTACAAAAAAGCTTGGAGCAACAAAGTTTGCACAAAAGTTAGAAGAAAAAGCACTTTCTTTAAGTGTTGGAAGTGGCTTAGAGACGCTAAGTTTTACGCTTAGTGGAATGCAAAGTGCGCAAAAAGATGGAATCCTTTTTTTAAAAGATTTGCTAAAAGATCCTAATTTCACACAATCAACGCTAGATAAGGTTAAAGAAAACTCTTTAATTGCAATTTTAGAAAAAGAAAATGACTATGATTATCAAGCACACCGCCTATTACAATCGCTACTTTTTAAAGGAAGTGTGCTAGAGTATCCTTTAAGCGGAACGCAAGAGTCTATTGCAAAGATTACACTAAATGATGTGGAGAAGTTTTATAAAAATTATGTGAATTTGGAATCCTTAATCTTAGTTGTGGGTGGTGATGTAGATTTTAGCGCTCTTGCTAAGGAATTAGAAGGAGCATTAAGCAGTCTTCCAAAAGGTAAAAAGCAAGAAATTACAAAAAGAGAAGCAAGTCGTTCTAAAGCCTATAAACGCGTATTAAAAGAAACACAGCAAGCCTATATTTATTTTGGCGCGCCTTTAAGAGTTGAAAACTTACAAAAAGAGTTGGCTTATATTAAAGTGGCTTCTTTTGTGCTTGGCGGAAGTGGCTTTGGTAGTCGTATGATGGAGGAAGTGCGTGTGAAAAGGGGTCTTGCCTACTCTGCTGTGATGCGTCTTAGCGCAACAAATAGACAGGCATACGCATTGGGATATTTGCAAACAAGTTTAAAAAATGAAAAAGAAGCACAAAAAATTGTCTCTGAAGTTGTGAGTGAGTTTGTAAAAAATGGAATCACACAGGCAGAATTAGACGAAGCAAAACGCTATTTGTTAGGAAGTGAGCCTTTGCGCAATGAAACGCTATCTCAACGCTTAAGCGTAGCATATACAAATTATTACGATGGGCTTCCATTGGATTTTAATGCGCAGGTTTTAAAAGAAATTTCCGCACTCAAACTTAGTGATGTGAATGCCTATATCAAGGCACATACAGAGATACAAAATCTAACCTTTGCTGTGGTGAGTGCTGATATAGAAGAATAATGGCGTTGGAGTTTTGGCAAAAGTATAGCAAGACGCCTTTTGGGGCGATGTTACAAGTCTTGCCAAAGGGCTATACAAACACCTTTTTAAGCGAAAGTTTAGAAGTAGCCCAAAATGTAGTGTTAGAAGTTGAAATTTTAAATTTTAAAATGACAAATCCAGCACGCGTGCTGTGTTATGCTCCAAAGTTTGAATGTGAATTAGAGTTAATTATTTTTCACGCAAAACCCTATCATAAAAGTCAATTTAAGCCTGCAAGCAAACTTATTGTTAGTGGAAAAGTCCAAAAATATGGAATCGCTTTTTCGCTTATCCAGCCAAAAGTTTTAAAAGCAGTAAATTCTATCGTGCTAAATTTTGGTGCAGTAGGTGGCAGGGAACGCTCTCTTAGAGAGTTTGCAGAATCTGTTGCGCTAGAGCCTTTAAGGGAATTTTATCCTAATATTTCGCCTTTTATATTGGAATCTCTTTATAAAATTTATCATCCAGACTTTTATTTTTTAAAAGATTTTAATGCAAGTAGTGGTTATTTTGGTCAGTATTTAGAGGCAATAAAATTTATGGAAATCTATGAATATATGCGCCTTTTAAGGGAGAAAAAATGCTATTTTAAGGCTTTAAGACAATTAAATGGTGAGATTGAACATTGGATAAATTCTTTGCCTTTTGTGCTTACAAAAGGGCAGAAAGAAGCAATCAAAGATATACAAAATTCTTTAAAGGGGGAGTTTGCTGCAAGGCGTGTGATTGTAGGAGATGTGGGTTGTGGTAAAACAATGGTAATTTTAGCCTCTGTCCTTATTGCATATCCTAGCAAAAGTGTGTTAATGGCTCCAACTTCTGTGCTTGCAAAACAACTTTTCAATGAAGCTCAGAAGCTTTTGCCAAAAACACTCAAAGTGGGATTACTCACGCAACGCAACAAAATTAATGTGCAAGATTGTGATTTTTTAATTGGCACGCACGCTTTATTGTATCAAGATTTAAGCAATAGAGCTTTAGTGATGATTGATGAACAGCATCGCTTTGGGACAGCTCAAAGAAGCGCACTAGAGAAAATGTTTAACACAGAATCGCAAAAGGCGCATATTTTGCAATTTTCAGCAACTCCCATTCCGCGCACACAAGCAATGATTGCATCAAATTTTGTAGATTTTAGTTTTATTAAAGACATTCCTTTTAAGAAAGATATTACAACACAAATTATTCACGAAGAAGATTTTAAAGGGTTGCTGGAACATATTCAAAAAGAAATTCAAAAAGAAAATCAAATCATTATTGTTTATCCTTTGGTGGAAGAAAGTCAAATGCTAAATTACACGGCATTAAAAGATGGAGAGGAGTTTTGGAATAGGCATTTTAAAGCAGTATATAGCACACACGGCAAGGACAAATATAAAGAAAGTGTATTAGAGGAATTTAGGGAAAAGGGTAGCATTTTACTTGCTACAACAGTGATTGAAGTTGGAATCTCATTGCCCAAATTAAGCACGATTGTGATTGTGGGAGCAGAAAGATTAGGGCTTGCAACACTTCATCAATTACGCGGAAGAGTCAGTCGCAATGGCTTAAAAGGGTATTGCTTTTTATATACTAAACAAAAAACTACAGAGCGGTTAGAAAAATTTGCAAAAACACAAAATGGTTTTGAAATCGCGCAACTGGATTTAGAGTATCGCAACAGCGGAGATTTACTAAGTGGAATCCATCAAAGCGGAAAACAATTTAACTGGATAGATTTAAGTGAAGATGAAAAGATCATAAAAATGGCAAAAGAAGCATTATTAATGCTCTAATTTTTAAGAAAACACAAGGAAATATTAACGTATTTAGAAAACCCTGTTTTTATGCGCTGTTATATAGAGCCTAATATTTCAGGTATGTCAATTATTTTAGAGGGAATCGTGGAGTTGCTAGAGTGTGGAGAGAGCCGATAAGCTGGATTTAAAAAAATTTTTCTAAAATCTTATTTTCAAAAAAAGTTGCACAAGGCAAAGTGGATATGCCTTACCTAGAGCTTGTTTTGACTACAAAATGCACTTTGCGCTGTGAATCTTGTAATAACTTAATGCAGTATTTTTCGTCTAAAAATCAATACACTTGCACGCTAGATGGGATTTTAGAGAGTTTGGATTGTTTGTTAAAGAATGTTGGGAGTATCCAACGCTTGCGCATTATCGGCGGAGAGCCTTTGATGTTTAAGGATTTACCACAATTAGTAGCCGAACTAGAGCAAAGGAAAAAAGTGCGATCCTTTGATATATTAACAAATGTTGCCATTGATTTTAAAGAGGATTTACTGCAGGCAATCAAAAAGGCTAAAAAGTTCCGTAAAGTTAGCATTTTTGACTATTCTGCTTCCTTTTTGACAGGGGGTATTTGGTATAAGGTAGAAAAGGTTTATAAAAGAAATCGCACAAAAGAGGAGATCGTCGCAAATTTTCACGCTTGTGGAATGTCTTGTGTGAGTTTAATGAGTGGCGATACAAGAGAAAATGTAAGAACAAATGAGAGTAAAGCTTCTGCTGGGAGGAGGGCTATTTTTGTGTGTCCTGTTGCAAGCTCTTTGTCTAAGCTTAAAGGGATAGATGAGTTTAGCGGAGATTATATTGCTTTAGAAAATGGGAATTTAAGAGATAGAATTTTAGCTTTCTATGCACAAGATTTCTTTAAAGCCTGTGATTATTGTCAAGACTAGTCTAAGCCTAAAGGGAAAACCCAGCAACAATCCAGACAGATAATGCTCTAGCAGTTGGGCAAGATTAGGGACTAACCCCTATCTTTTAAGCCTAGCTTTTCAATTAAACCTGCATAGCGTTTGAAGTCTGTGCGTCTTAGGTAAGAAAGTAATCCTTTTCTTTGGGAAACGAGTTTTCTTAAACCTAAGCGGCTTGAATGATCTTTTTTGTTAATTTTTAAATGCTCTGTTAGAGATTTAATTCTATCGCTAAGTAGCGCAACTTGAACTTCTGTGGAACCTGTGTCTTTAGGATTTCTAGCAAAAGCAGAAACAATTTCTCTTTTTTTCGCCGAATCTTGAGCCATTTTGACCTCCTGATTGGTATAAAATTAAAAGTGGAAATTCTAGCATAAAAAAGTAAAAATCTGCTAAAATTTTGCAAATTGCTTGATTTTATTAGGCAAAAACTATTAGAATTACGGATTAATTCTTGCGCGTTTGGAGTAGATTTGGCAATAGCAGAAAAAAAACCTTCGCTTCTTAGTAAAATTACACCTTTTTTAAGCTTTTTAACAGGTTCAAAAGATTTAACGGTTGTCTTTTTTATTATTGCAATTTTAGCGATTATTATTGTTCCCCTTCCTAGCGCGTTGTTGGATTTTTTTCTTGCAATTTCTATTGCACTTTCTGCACTTATTATTTTAATTGCTTTGTATGTGAAAAAGCCCACAGATTTTTCGGCTTTTCCTACGCTTTTGCTAATTATTACACTTTTTAGACTTTCTTTAAATATTGCTACAACAAGAATGATTTTAAGCAATGGGCATTTAGGACCTGAAGCGGTTAGTGATATTATCACAGCATTTGGACAATTTGTTGTGGGAGGCAACTATGTAATTGGAATCATTTTGTTTGTCATTTTGGTTATTATTAACTTTATGGTTGTAACAAATGGTTCTACAAGGGTTTCAGAAGTTAAAGCGAGATTTACCCTTGATGCAATGCCGGGTAAGCAAATGGCAATTGATGCGGATTTAAACTCGGGGGTTATTGGACAAGATGAAGCAAAGGCTAGGCGTGATGCACTAGCTGCTGAAGCAGATTTTTATGGTTCAATGGACGGAGCTAATAAGTTTGTTAAAGGCGATGCGATTGCTGGGATTATTATTACGCTTATTAATATTATTGGAGGATTTTTAATTGGCGTGTTTCAACGCGATATGACTTTAAGTGATGCGGCATCAACTTTTACGATTCTAACTATTGGCGATGGGCTTGTTTCACAACTTCCTGCATTAATTGTTTCTACTGCAACAGGTATTATTGTAACACGCTTTAGCAAAGAAGGGGATAATTTCGCTTCTGGGATTATTGATCAATTAATTAATGAGTCAAAAACGTTGTTAATTGTGGGTTGTATTTTGATTCTTTTTGCTATGGTTCCGGGTTTGCCAACGCTTTCTTTAGGTTTTGTAGGCTTGCTATTTTTGGGACTTTCTTTGCTTTTAAGCAAGCAAAAAGACGGAGAGGTTTGGCAATATGTGGAATCACTTTTGAAAAAAATCAAAAAAGAAAATAAAACAAAGCTTGAAGGTGGAGTTGATATAGAAAATCTACCACAACGCAAGGCGGCGCAAGAAGCGGCTGCAAGAGCTACCCAACAGCCTCCAAAAGAAAGTGAAGAAGAGCGTAGAAAGCGTGATGAGGCAGAGATTGATAATGCTCTAAAAGTTAAGATTTTGCGTGTAGGGCTTGGGTATCAGCTCATTAAATTTGCAGATCCTGCACAAGGTGGGGAGCTTGTTAATAAAATCCGTCAAATCCGTAAAGCAATGGCAACAGAATATGGAATCTTGGTGCCTATGGTGCATTTAAGAGATGATTTAAACTTGCCTCCTGATGAGTATCAAATCTTGCTAAAAGAAATTGAGATTGGACATGGCAAGATTATGGTAGATAAGTATCTAGCAATTGCTTCAAGCGGTTTTGCAGGAGAATTGCAAGATGGAGTGCCAACCAAAGAGCCAGTATTTGGGCTAGATGCTTATTGGATTGGTGAAGATAAGAAAGAAGATGCAATTATTGAGGGCTATACAATTATTGATGGCGCAACTGTGATTAGCACGCATATCCAAGAGCTTATCAAACGCCACGCCGAAGAGCTTTTAACACGCCAAGAAGTGCATAATTTATTAGGAAAGCTTGGGCAAGATTATCCTGTGTTAGCTGAAGAGATTAAAGGCGTAGGCGTAGGGACAATCCAGCACATCTTAAAAGAGTTGTTACACGAGCAGATTCCTATTAAGGATATGTTAAGCATTGCAGAAGCAATTGCTGATGGCTATCCCGCATATAAGGGAGATTTACCAACACTAACAGAATATGTAAGAGCGTGTTTGAAGCGTCTAATAACACATAATTTTCAAAGTGATGATGGGACTTTGCGCTATTTTATTCTTTCGCCAACGCTTGAGCAATTTTTGCTTGAGCGATTACCAGATGGGCAAAAAATGGGGCAACGCTTGCGTTTAAGCCCTACAGAGTCGCAAAGTTTGCTAGATGCGATTAATATTGCTCAGCAAAAGGGAGCATCTCTTGGGGCAGTGCCTACGATTATTGGCGGGATTCCAATGGTGCTAAGAAAACCTTTAGCAACCTTTATGGAGCAGTATGGTTTTGGGCGAAATATGATTGCTTTAAGCGTGGCAGAGATTGATTATCAAACAAAATATGAAGTCTTGGGTGCAGTAGATTTTCCAGTGTAAAGGTGTGAAATATGGAAGTGTATCATTTATCCCATATTGATTTAGATGGCTATGGTTGTCAAATGGTTAGTAGGGAGTTTTATAGGCAAGCTTTTAAAGAATGTAATTTGCATTTTTATAATGCAAATTATGGCAAGGAAGTGGCAGCGCGTTTAGAACAGATTTATAAGAGCATTAAAGCCCAAAGCGTTAGAAGTAAAGCGTATATTTTGGTGAGTGATTTAAATTTAACGCTTGAAGAGTGTGAGCGATTAACACAGGTTGTGCTGGAGCTTAATCTTAGTGGTTTTAGCGTAACTTTTGAGCTATTAGATCATCATAAAAGCGGACAAGAATGCGCACAAAAATATGCTTGGTATGTGCTAGACACTCAACGCTGTGCGACAAAAATTGTATATGATACGCTTTTGGAGCGTTATGGGCTAAGTGATTCCACAAAGGCGTGGCTAGAACCTATGGTAGCGATGATAAATAGCATTGACTTGTGGCTTGAAGACGGGTTTGCCTTTGAGTTTGGCAAGGTGGCAATGCGCTTAATTGTGGAAGCAAAAGAGTTAAATCGTTTTATGTTTGATGATGAAGATAGGACTTATAAGCTTGCTTTACTTAGTGAGTCAGCAAGGTTTCTCTCACAAGATAATGGGCATATTTTGCTAGATAATGCGATTTTAGAGATGAAAAAATGCTTTTTGAAAGGAAGTTTGCTAAGTGATACGCTAGATAATTTAGCTTCAAGGTATCAAAGTGAGCTCTTGGCACAAAAGGCGGAATCTTGTAGCGTGTATTGGGGAGGATATCGGGGGTTTTTGAGTTATAGCATTGGGAATATTTCAGTGTTGGCAAATTTGTTTTTAAAGAATAATCCACAATTTGATTTTTTTATAGATGTAAGCGCTAGGGGGAATGTGAGCTTGCGTGCAAATAACGCGTGTGATGTGAGTTTGCTAGCAAAGAAATGTTTTAATGGTGGCGGACACCCTAATGCAAGTGGTGGCAAGATTGAAGGCTTTAAAGAAAGCTTTGTGTATGCAGACATTAAAGAATGTGTGCAGAATATTTTAGAAACTTTGGAGTAGTAATGGAAAAGATTAAAGAATTAGAAGAAGAGATTGAAGAGTTATCCATTCAGCTTAGTGATATGCTTTGTGTGGCGTTGCTTTTAAGTGGTGCAAAGGAAGAGAATATTCAAGATGCATTAGATGCATATATTGATAACCTTGACGATGAGAGCATAGAGTATGGCGTTAAAGAGATTTTACAAAATATTGAGAATCTAAAAGCCACGCATCCAGCGTTATTTAACAAGGATAAGGTGTGCAAGTAAAGCGTATTGCGATTTTATTTAGTGGGAATGGGAGTAATTTAGAAGCATTGATTAGAGCCTTGCACAACAAGTATTTTTGCGCTAGAGATTTACAGGTTTTAGAAGCGCAAGAATTTTTAATAGGTGGAATCTCAAATGCGTTTATGGAATGTGAAGAGTGTAAGGGCGCATTTAAGATAGAAGTCGTGCTAGCACTAAGTAATAAAAAAGATGCTTATGGTTTAGTGCGTGCTAAAAATCTTGGGATTAAAACACAGGTTTTAGAAAGTGTGGCGTTTAAAGATAGAGTGGAGTTTGATAGAGAGCTTATTGGGATTTTAAAGCCTTTAGAGTTAGATTTATGTGTGCTAGCTGGCTTTATGCGGATTTTAACTCCCATTTTTACAAGTTCTATTAAAGCGGTTAATATTCACCCCTCACTTTTGCCACTTTTTAAAGGCGCACACGGAATTACGGAATCCTATCAAAGTCCAATGCAGCTAGGAGGTGTTAGCGTGCATTATGTTAGCGATGAACTAGATGGTGGGGAGATAATCGCACAAGGCGTGCTTGTAAAGAAGCAAGGGGAGAGTTTGGAGTCCTATGAAGCTAGGATTCATAAACTAGAGCATTATCTCTATCCTTTAGCGGTGTTAGAGGCACTTTAGAGATTAAAATTGTGATAGAGTTTTAAGATATGGGCTTCATCTAGCATTTTTGGATCAATTTTTTGTGTATCAAAACCAGTCTTTTTAAATTCACTAAGCGGGATAAAATCTTTTGGCGGGGTAATTTGTTTTCTTGACTGCTTAATATAAGGAAAATGGTAATGGCAGAGTTCTGAACGATAATAGTTTGTGTTTTTGCCTCCCGCCACTCTTTCGTAGTATTTAATTTCACCACCTGTTTCTACTATCCAAGGAAGCCAAGAGATAAAGCGATTTCTTGCTAAAGATTGATCGCAAGCTTCATGCAATCTATTTACAAAAATTTCATCTTTGTAAATATGAAAATCTATCCTAGAGAGATGCAAGACATCATAAGCCTTTTTTGGGAGATAGAATTGCTTATAAAGTTTTTTTGCATCATAAATATGATCAACATCAATTTTAATAAACCACTCTCCTTTGGGTATAAAATTAAAGACATATTGGTAGTATTTATAGAGTTTGTTGTGTTCATTTTCTGGGTTTGTTATCTACACTTCATAAGGATATTTTACTGGTATAAAAGAAGGGTATTTTTTGCAAAAATCTAAGATAATCTCCTCGCTTCCATCGGTGCAATCATTGTATCCAATAACTCCCCTTTGAATGGCTGGCAGGAGAGATTCAAGGCTAAATTGTAAAGTGCTTGCTTCATTTTTTACTCGGATGTAAGCCCAAGGATTTAAGCGTGATTTAGGATTTTTTGAGTTTTTATCAAAATCAAAATAGCCTTTGTGGGGGGGGGGGATTTTTAGGGATATTTTTGTTGATTGTAATAAAATGTTCATTTTCTATTGCATTAATTTTTTCTAGGACATTGGCGGGTATATGAGAATCAAGTCTGTCTCTAGGGATAAAAATGTGGTTGTCGCAAATCTTTTTGCGCAATGCTCTCTTTTTTTCTCTGTCAAAAATGAAAGCACTAAGAAATTCTGCTAAGATTTTTCTAAAATAAAATTCAAACATTTGAAGCCCTTTATGAGATGTGGTAGAATAAAAATATAGATTATTATAGTATAGTATAGTATAGTATAGTATAGTATAGTATAGTATAGTATAGTATAGTATAGTATCACTTGGGCTTAAAAAGTCCTAAAGCAGGAGTATCAATGGGAATGACTGGGTTGAAGGTGCGACTCCCTAAAATTAGTGTTTGTATGATTGTCAAAAATGCGGAATCCACTTTAGAGGAATGTTTGGAATCCTTAAGGTGTTTTGATGAGATTATCCTACTGGATAATAAAAGCACAGATAACACACTGCAAATCGCACAAGAATTTAATAAAACTTATGGAAATCTTAAAATCTTTGAGAGTGAGTTTATTGGGTTTGGAGCGTTAAAAAATCTAGCATTAAGCAAGGCTAGCAATGCTTGGGTGTTTAGTATTGACGCTGATGAGGTGCTTGATAGGGCAGTATTAAAAGAGCTTGGAGACTTGCAATGGAGTGAGAATTTAATCCTAGCAATGCCTAGAAAAAATCTGTATCGTGGAGAGTGGATTAAGGCTTGTGGCTGGTATCCGGATTTTGTTAATAGGATTTTTAATAAAACACACACACAATTTAACACAAATTTGGTGCATGAAAGTTTAGAGATTAAAAAAGACACGCAAATTATGCGTTTAAAAAATGGTCTTTTGCATTATGCTTATTATGATATGGAAACTTTGCTTACAAAAATGCAACACTACTCTATGTTGTGGGCAGAGCAAAATCTCCAAAAAAAAAGTTCAATGTTTAAGGCGATTTTGCACGGGGGCTTTAAGTTTATGCGCGATTTTTGTTTTAAAAAAGGATTCCTATATGGTTATAAAGGCTTTATAATTAGTGTTTGTAATGGGCTTGGAGCGTTTTTTAAATACGCAAAACTTTATGAATTGCAAAATGGAATCCCAAAAAGTGTTAGTTTAATTATCACAACTTACAACCAAAAAGAGTGTTTGGGGTTAGTTTTGGATTCCATTAAAGAGCTTGAAATATTGCCTAATGAAGTGCTTGTGGCAGATGATGGTAGCAAGGAGGACACAAAAGAGCTAATAGAATCTTATAGGGCGGATTTTCCTTGTATATTAAAGCATATTTGGCAAGAAGACAAGGGGTTTAGGGCGGCTAAAAGTCGTAATAATGCTTTAAAAGAAGCAAAGGGAGAGTATATTATTATTATTGATGGCGATATGGTGCTAGAATCGCATTTTATTAAAGATCATTTGCGTTTTGCCAAACCTAAGAGATTTTTACAAGGTTCAAGGGTGATTTTGGATTCTTTGCAGACAAAAGATATATTAGAGCAGGGGGGGGGGATTTATAAGGTTTATGGGCATAAAAGTTTCAAATCTAAGCGTTGTTGGTTGCTTTCTTATTTGGTGTATGCAAATTCGGCAATCTCAAAGGATTTTTTTAAAACGCGTGATTTTATTAAAGGAATTAGGAGTTGTAATATGAGTTTTTATAAGCAGGATTGCTTGGATATTGGCGGATTTAATGAGAGATTTATTGGCTGGGGGAGAGAGGATTCGGAGTTTGTTGCAAGGTTTTTGTTTAATGGGGGGGAGCTTAGGCGATTGAAGTTTGCAGGAATTGCTTATCATTTATATCATTTAGAGAATAATCGTGCAATGTTGGAATCTAATCACAAAATTTATATTCAAACTATCAAGGAGCAAAAAACGCAATGGAAAAGCTTAAAAAGATTCTCTTAACCATTGGCGATATTACCATAAAAGGTGGGGCGGAACGGGTTGTTGTAAATCTTGCCAATGCCTTTGTGGAGTATGGATATGATGTTGAGATTCTAAGTTTTTATAAAGGTGGCAGCAAGGAATCTTACGCGCTAGATTCCAAAGTAAGGCTTAAGTTTTTAAACACAACTTCAATGGATAACAAGCGCAAAAGCCCTGTGTATAGGCTATTTTACAAAATTTATGAGAGCTATTGGTTAAATAAGCATTATAGAGATAAGGATTTTATTCTTTTTAATAACTCTCCACATTTTCCCTTGTTTAAGCGCAAAAATACGCATTATGTAAAGATTATACATACTATTTCTAAAGGGAGATATTTAAGGCGATATAATTTTTTTGACACACTTGTGCTTGTATCTTCTAGAGAGCTTGAGTTTTGGCAGGGGAAGCATAAAAATGTGCTAACGATTCCAAATTTTTTGCCAAATATTCCAAGGGAAAACACAGATTATGCGCAAAAAGTTGTGCTTAGTGTGGGGAGAATGACGGACAATGATGAAAAAGGCTTTAAACGCCTTGTAGAAATATGGAATCTTATTGCACAAAAAGATTGGAAGTTGTGTATCGTGGGGCAGGGGGAGAGTAGAGATGAGATTGTAGAAAAGATTAGGGAATTTGATCTTTGGGATTCTGTGATTTTAGAGGATTTTACAGATAAAATTAGTGAGAAATATCTAAGCTCTAGCGTATATGCGATGACAAGTTATGTAGAGGGGCTTCCTATGGTGTTACTAGAAGCAAGCTCTTATGGATTGCCTTGTGTGGCGTTTGATATTAGCAGCGGACCTAGCGATATTATAGAGAATCAAAAAAGCGGATTTTTAATTGCTGATGGGGATTTGCAAGAATACGCAAGGCAATTGGCGCAATTAATGGAGAGTGAGAGTTTAAGGGAAAAAATGGGAGAGAGTGCAAAGCAAAGGGTGCAAAAGAAGTTTTCTAAAGAAGCGGTAATGCAAGAGTGGGAGAAGTTTTTGGGTTTTTTAAAGATTTAAATAGTGTGTAGAGCTATGAAAAGAGTGTGGATATTTTGATAGATGGGATCTTGGGGTTTGTTATGGAATTTATTGTAAACTTAGTTTTGTTTAATTAAAATTCAGCAAAAAGCAGATCGGAGATGGTTTAATGATTTTTAGAAAAATAAAGAAGATTGTCAAAAATGAGTTAGATTTACTTAAAGCAAAATTAGATTTAAAATACAATGAAGATTCTGTCCTATCTTTTAGAGATTTTATTCTACAAAAAAAAGAAAAACTACCAATACAGAAACACTCTTTCTTGCTTTTTTCTTATGAGAAACACTTGCCAGTTTTTGGTGTTTCAAATTTAGGGGATTACATTCAAACAATAGCAACAAAAAAAGCTTTGGATTCTCTCTTTTTAGAATGTTCTTACAAATTTCACGATAGAGATTCCTTATTAAGCTATAGTGGGGGGGGGGTAATTACTCCTGTTGTTATGCAAGGTTGGTTTGCGCATTCAACGCATTTTATTCCTAATAATGAAACTTTACCAATTTTTGTTGGAACGCATTTTAGTCAAGAGATTTATAAATTTTTAGGATATTTTAATGCTTATTATCCTTGGTTTTTTGAAAACAAGACAATAGGTTGCAGAGATCTTTCAACTTTGGAGTTTTGTAAGAGTTTAGGGTTAAAGGCTTATTTATCGCGTTGCCTTACTTTAACATTGCCTAGGCGAAATCAAAGTATTGTGGGAAATACGATTTATTTGGTGGGTGTTCCTAAAGAAATGTTGCCATACTTGCCAAAACATTTAAGAGAAGATGCGCAGAAGGTAGAACAGCAAAACATAAAATGTGAGAACTCTTTAGATTGGAAAAATATTTATACGCAAAGTGAAAGTTTGTTAGAGGTTTATAAAACTCAAGCTAAACTAGTAATTACTTGTGCATTGCATTGTGCGGCACCATGTTTAGCTATGGGGATTCCTGTGGTTTTGATTGCAAAAGATAAAGAAAGCCTTGATCGTTTTTCTGCTGTTAAAGGGATTTTACCTATTTGGACATTTGAAGATTTAAAGGCTGGCTGTGTCAATTTTTCTCCTACAAGTTTAGATATAGAATCTTTGAAGAAAGATATGCTAGAGAACTTAAAGTTTAGCATGCAAAAGGAAATGGGAGAAAAAATTGATGAAGAAAATCTTTGTGCAATTAGAGAAAGAATAGCAAATTTTAAAGTTTCTAAAACTAGTGATTCTATGTCTTTTGTTGATGAGAGTGCGGGGGGGGGGGCATTTAGAGAAACAAGTATAAATACTTGGAAAAGTAGCTTTAATTATGATGTAGAGTTTAAGCAAAGATCACAGATATTATTAGATTTGCTATCTCAAGAAGAAAAGAAAAATTTAAGATCTGTTCTAGATTTAGGATGCGGGATACAATATTTTAAAGATGTTTTACGCGAAAATGGACTAGCTCCTATATATTGTGGGGTTGATTTATATCCACACAAAGAAGATAATATTCTTTGTGACTTCAATAAGGGTGAATTTCCAAATTTTTCTAAACAAGGTTTTGATTTAATTGTCTGTGCTGGATTGTTTGAATATATTGTAGATTTGCAGGGTTTGGTCAATAAGATTTGCGCTTTATCTCCCAATCATATTTTATGTAGTTATAATTTTGATGGCATCAGCTTACAGAATTCTATTTGGGTAAATCGTTTGGATCAGAAAAGTCTTTTCAATTTATTTTTTCTTAATGATTATTATTTAAATGATTACAAAACCCATAGAAGAAATAATCCTACGGGTTATTTTTTGTTTTGTAAAAAAGAAAAGATGGGAAGATAGTTGTTTTATCTCAAACAAGAAATTTTATTTTATTGGGTAAATAAACATTTAATAAACACGGAATGAAGTTTTTTAAAGCATTTGATTAAATTTTTGTGTGCTAAATTTCTCAAAGTTTTTTTTGATTTTAAGCGCCTTTAAAAACACGCTTAATGCTCCCTTTTTATGCTTTCTAGCAAAAAGGATTGTTTCCCCTAAAATACAGCATAGCCCGAAGAGATCTTGTGGAATCTCTTTTGTTAGATTTGTATCATTTTGTGGTGTGTGAATGAGAGAGTGCAGGGCAAAATAACCTGTTAGTTTTGTGGAGAGCTTAAAGACTTCAAAGCCTAAAGATGCGAAGTGTAAATACTCTTTAATAGAAGCTTTGGATTCTAATAATTGCGTGCTAAAGCTTGGAGTGATTTTAGCATAATGCCACCAAAGATCATTGATATTTTCCCCCTTGCTATTTACATAGCTTTGTAGGAATTTCCACGGCTTTTCGCCATAGTGGATAATCTTTGGATTCTTATAGCTTTCCATAAATTCCGCCCTAGTGCAGTTTAGGCGGTGCTTTCGCTCATCTTTACAAATCGCAATACAAAAGCTAATAGAAGAAAAATTATAGGCAATGGGGAGCTTTAAAAGCTTTTCTTTAGGAATGGTAGCATTTAGCAAATCTTGATCGGCAGCTTTTATGTAATAGCATTTTTTGGCAAGGTTTTCGCATTTTTCTTGGATTTTGTGTTGTTTGTAGTTTTGTGTGTTGATTAGCAAAAATCCGGAGTTAAAATAATCATCATTGAAGTTTAAAATCATTTTTTTGCCATTTTCTTTGTATTTGATTTTGCGCTTTTTGGTGCCCGGATCATTGATAGCCGCTACAACAAAGTCTTTTAAATCTATAGCAAAAAGCTCTCTTAAATCACAAAGGCAGAGCATATCAGAGTCTAAATAAAGGCATTTTGCAACAGAATCATCAAGATAAGAATCTAATTTTAGGCGGTAATAGGGGAGATGATTGCTGTGAGCAGCACCTGAGATTGGGAAGTTTTCAAACTCTTTGTCGTTAATAATATGCGTTAGAATCTCGCAAGGATAGATTGTATTAAGGGTGTTTTGGAGTTCTGTGAGTTGGTTTTGAGTGGTGCTAGAGATGGAATCGCTTAGGATATTAAAAATATATCCCTCTTGGGCTTCTTGTTTGGAAAGCTTACTAAAATCAATGTTTTGATATGTGCTAAAAGAGCTATTTTTTGGGGCTTTAAAGTCTTCTTTTTGACAGAAATCTTTAAAGGTGAGTTTGGGATTTGTGTTATAAATAACACTTGTGATTAATACAGAAGCATATTTGATATAGTTTTCATCAGCACTTAAAATAATATGAAACATTGGAATCCTTTTGTGAAAATTATAGCAAAATATGATAGGATTATGATTTTAAAGGCAGTTTGCGCCAAGTTAGTTTATAAAGTGAGCAAGATGAAAATCTTATTAGTTATTGATGATGTAAGCATTTTTGGGGGAGCAGAAAGAGTTGTTGCTAATCTTGCCAATGCGTTTTTGGAGCAAGGCGATGAAGTTTGCGTATATAGTCTATTTTGTAAGTCCCAGAGCTTACCTTATGAGTATCCTAATATTGTTTTCCACTCTCATACTTCAACTATTGACCTTAAAAAGCCTAAAAATAAAATGGGTAAAATTTTGCGTGAAATTTTACGCATTTTTGTTCAACCTGTTAATGCATTAATAGAATGTAAGAATGCTTGGAGTTTTAAAAAGTTTATCAATGAATATCAACCCAACTTTATTCTTTGTAATGAATGGACAAATGCACTTGTTAAAACATTGGCAAAAATGCCAAATAGCGTTAAAGTGGTGCATTGCTCTTTTGATGCTTATTTGCAATGGGGCTTAGAGTTAGCGGGTTTTAAAAATGTTGCTTTATTGACTTTTCAAGAGATAGAGCAATTTCAAGCAAAATACCCTTCAAGCAATTTTTATGTGATTCCTAACTTTTTGCCTAATATTCCAAACGCGCAAACAGATTATACACAAAAAGTTGTGCTTAGTGTGGGGAGAATGAGCCTTGATAACCAAAAAGGGTTTTTGCGTCTCTTGGAAATATGGAATCTTATAATGCGGGATTCCGCCTTTAAAGAGTGGAAACTTCATATTGTGGGGGGGGGAGTTAAAGCCACAAATTGAAGCGAGAATTAAAGAGCTAAAGCTTAGTGATTCTATAAAGCTTAAGCCTTTTACAAAAGAAGTGGAGAAAGAATATTTGAGTGCTAGTATTTATGCGATGAGTAGCCATTTTGAAGGCTTGCCTATGGTGTTATTGGAGGCTAGTTCTTATGGGCTTCCTTGTGTATCTTTTGATATTAAAACAGGTCCTAGAGATATAATAGAACATCAAAAAAGTGGATTTTTGATTACAGATAATGATTTAGAGGATTATGCAAAGCATTTAAAAATCTTAATGCAGGATAGCAATTTAAGAAAAAATATGGGTATGCAATCCCAAAGAATTGCGCGTGAGAAGTTTAGCAAGGAAGTGGTAAGGCGACAATGGGCGGAGCTGTTTGGCAAAATAGGATAAGAATATGCAAGCTAGAGTTTCTATTATTATTCCTGTTTATAATGTTGAAAAATATATTGCAAAATGTTTAGAGTCTTGTATTCATCAAACTTTAAAAGAGATTGAAATTATTATTGTGGATGATTGCGGAAATGATAGAAGTATAGAAATAGCAAGGGAATATGCAAGTAGGGATTCTAGGGTAAAGATAGTTTATAATAAAGAGAATTCCAAACCTTTTGCTTGTAGAAATCTTGGGGCAGAGATTGCTAGCGGAGAGTATTTGTGCTTTTTGGATTCTGATGATTTTTTGGATTTAAATGCATGTGAAATTGCCTATAACGCTTCTAAAGAAAGTTATTATGATTTGGTAAGTTTTGGGGCATATTATTTGAAAAATGGAAAGAAGACGCCTTTTATTGAGTATGATGAGATAAATTTTGAAAATGTGGGATCTTTTTGTAAATGGTATTATGGGTTGAAATATCCCGTGTGGAATCTTTGTGGCAGGTTAATCAAAAGGGAGAAGTATTGTTTGGCTGTGGAGCGATTAGAGGTTGATGGCGTTAAATTGATGATTGCTGAAGATGCGTTAGTAATGTTTGCTGTTTTTAATTTGTGTGATACCTTGGCTTTTATTTCTGAAGTTTTATATGGATATTGCTACAATGAAGAATCTCTCACAAATTGTGAATCTTTGGAAAATTTAAAGAATAAAAGCGATGGATTTTTTCATATTATAGAAATTATGGAAAATTTTATTGCAAATAATTATTGCGATAAAAGATTGGCGAAGTATTTTTTGTTACAAATGAAACAAGAACATAGAAT